>Ga0315279_10000164_pt1 | contig 143383 bp, 119 predicted proteins | sample YL17G06_20_MG_FD_203694 | JGI IMG/M metagenome (GOLD analysis project Ga0315279, IMG submission 203694) | Sediment microbial communities from Yellowstone Lake, YNP, Wyoming, USA - YL17G06_20 | ecosystem: Environmental > Aquatic > Freshwater > Lake > Sediment | place: USA: Wyoming | collected... | reverse complement strand
CTGCCTGGTGACCGGTTGAGCGGATAAAAAAGGTCGTTGCACAGGCAGAAAGTTACACCGAAAGACCCGACTCCGCTGGGGCAAACCCCACAAGATACCCCGCGACCCGAATTCTGCAACACTCTCATCATGAAGACTTTTTGGGCTGCACAGCCACTCGATGAAGGTACACAAAGAGTTGTCCGGGATGGTATGAAGGTTCTTTTTGAGCGAAAGTCTTGCTCGACCCTTATCTGAAGGACTAGCGACAAGGGGCACGCCTTCCTGAGCTAGTGATGCGGACGATGACATGTACGTGTTTCTCATTCCCTTGCTGCTCGGATTTGCACTGAACTCGGCCAGCGCCTTCACTGCCGCTTACTCCCGCCGTTGGGGCGAACGGCGCGGCCAACTGGCTAGCCTGCTTCTGAGGAATGTCCTCGGCATACCGGTGTGGGTCGTGGGCCTCGCCCTCGCCATGCGGACACCCTCGCCGATGCTCTTTACATCCGGCCCTGTGACAGAAGCCCTGGGTTGGCTGCTTGTCGCCGCAGGATCTTGCGTAATACTCGGGGCCCTCTTGCCGCTGGGCTGGCGGGCCGTCATGCCCTCCGTGCGGGATACGCTTGTGGTCCGCGGCTTGTACGCCCACGTACGGCACCCATTGTATTGCGGTGTGCTTCTCGAGTTTGCGGGTCTGGCCTTGTTGAACCCAACGCAGGCGGTGGTGCTGGCCTGCGCCCTGGGGGTCGGCTGGGTCGTCCTCCAGGCTAGACTGGAGGAACTGGATCTACTGCAACGTATGCCAGCCTACCGCGAGTACATGGAGCGGGTGCCTCGTTTTGTTCCTCACCTTTCGAGGAGGAAAGCATCTTAGTAGTCGAAGAACAGGAGGTTCGTGTGGAAAAAACAGGTGCGGTCCAAAGCAAGCGCCTCGAGCACATGTTCGAGGTGGAACTACAATTCCGGCAAGGGATAGCGCGCGTCACCGCTTCTGAAGGCAGAGGAGGCGAATACATTGGCAGCGGGGACGGCACGGTCAAAGGCCCGAAGATACACGGCACTGTCCGTTGGGATCTCTTCGAAGAGCAAGAAGAGGCTCTGTGCCGATCCAATTTAACAGGAGTGATCGAGACGAATGACGGAGCCCAAATCCAATTTGATAGCAGGGGATTCTTCATAAAGCCGGACAAGTCGAACCCGAACAAGTGGATCACGTCTGCGTCAGTGTACTTGCATGCCGCAGACCAGCGCTACGAGTGGCTGAACACGCGCCTCGCTGTTTGGGTAGGTGAGTTCAACATGGAGACGCTCCGCCATCACTATCAAGCCTACGTCCAAGTCATAGAGTAGTTCATAAGCGCAACGTCGGCTGATGGGGTCTCAGCCTGTCTGAAATTTTGCCCGTAGTAACAGCTTTAACCGTTGGAAAGCGGCTGAAGCCGCCACTACGAACGCTTGACCTGAATTTTCGGACACGCTCTCAGTCTGACAATCTTGCTGCGTTTGGCCGATTGCACGACTGGCAAATCGTTCCAAAATTGGTGAGTGGACCTGCCGCGAACTTGTTTCCATTGTAGTCCACCTTGGGGGCGTCAATCATGAACAGGTTCAACCATGGGTGACCTCATTCGGAACATTTTGCTCGGTATCTCCTTAGCTGCTCCTATTGGGCCGTCTGGCGTGGCCGTAATCCAAAGCGGTCTAACGCGGGGCTTTCTACGTGCCTTCATCACGGGTGTAGGCGTGACGATGGCAGATGCTACTTATCTCTTGCTCGTTTACTTCGGGCTGTCAAGCTTCATCAGCATCCCACTGATCAAAATCCTGATCTGGACGCTGGGAGCACTAGTCCTCCTTTACCTGGGTGCGCAGAGCCTTCGAGAAGCTGCACAGAGCGTGGACTTGGACAGGGCGATGGTTCCGGCTACTCGGAATCCGCTGTTGGTCGGATACTTGGTAAACATTTCTAATCCCATCGCCATCGTGTGGTGGCTCGGCGTCTTCGGCTCGCTGTTAGGCACAGCGGCAAACGGCGCTACCAAGACGAGTGCGCTGCTCAGCAGTTCAACTATCCTGATTGGAATACTGCTCTGGCATTCGACAATGTCGCTGTTGACGCAGTGGGGCAAACGCATCTTGAATGAGAAGACAGCAAAGTACATTGCTGGGATTGCCGGCCTCGCTTTGGTTCTATTTGGATTGCGGTTTGCCTATTACGCAGTGGTCACAATCGTTAAGCAACTCGGCATCTGAGTCTCGATGGTCTGTGGTGATAGGCTCGCTGAACATGGGGTTGCAGTTGATGGCGTTGGGCGACTCCGACGGTTGCGCCGTTTGTCAGTGGTACGACTAGGTCGGCCGAGGTGCCTCGCCCGAGATCACGCCGCAACTGAACTACATGTTGTCGGGCGGCGACAAGGTATCGTGGGTGAACAGTGTCAACAAGGAGAGCATGTCAGACAGTCTTCCGACAAAGCTAACCCTTGATCAAATCACAACCATGTGTCAGCGTGGATTCGGCTGTGCGGCGAAACTTGAGTCGGTGCAAGAACTTGGTGGAGGCACCTTCAACGAAACTTACCTCGTTGAGCTTGCAGGAAAAACCAGAGTCATCCTGCGTGTCGCACCTCCACCGACTGCTAATGTCTATTGGGATGACGTAGCGCTCATGCGCCGGGAACATCACATCCTGCCGTTTTTCGCATCTATCGCAACACTGATGCCCAAGATCATCATGACCGACTTTACCCATCAGGTAGTCGAGCGGGATTACATGTTCCAGACTTGCATGGAAGGAGAACGATGGAGTGACATTGAAGATGAGCTCACGTTTGACGAGAACACCGAACTATGGCACCAGTGCGGACAGATCGTCAAGCGGATACATGAGACGACTGGAGAGCATTTTGGATACCCCTACCCGGGGCGTCAGTTCACGAGCTGGAATGAGATGATCCTCGATCGCTTTGCCAGGATTTCCGAGAGCATGTTGGCCTATCAGCTCGAGGTAACAGCGTTCCGAACCATTTCGGACATTGCGCATGCCAACGCCGCACGATTCGACGCGATCCATACACCACATTTGCTGCATGGAGACCTCTGGACGTTCAATCTGCTTGTAACGCGCGGCAATAATCACCCAACTATCACTGGAGTCCTAGATGTTGATCGAGCGTGGTGGGGCGATCCGATGGCCGACTGGATTATGTTCCTATTGGTCATACGGCGTGGTGAGCCAGAGTGGCAGCAATGGCTGTCCGCGTTCTACGACGGTTATGGATTACCCGCCAGTGATGAATCGGCGCAGTTTCGCCAAGAGGTATACAGGGCTATGCACATAGGCACGTGTGCGGTAGGGAGTGCGAGGAATGGAAACAAAGAAGACATCGCGCGTGCACGCCGGGAGTTGTGCGAGATAGCCCAAGCGCTGCCTTTGTTATCGTTGTAAATCAGCCGTACTTGTGCACTGAGCCGGACTTTTCATTTGAACGCAAAAAGTGGCGTCGGCGGTTGATGCGCCGTCCGGTGAAAACGAGATAACACGATGAGTCGCCCAAGTTCTCAAATGCCTCAAACGCAGGATTACTTTTGCAGCACGGATGAAAACATCCGTCAGGTGCGTCCGTTTTACTGGATGCTGCTCCTGGTGTTGGCAGTGCTGTATGCTGTGTCGCTGGCTGACTCGCCGGCGTTGCGTGCGCCGCTCCGCTTCATCCCCTTCACCGTGCTGATGCTCGCCCATGCCGGGCTGCACTGGATCGGCCCTTACCTGACGACCCGCCGTCGCTGGCTTTTTCCGTACTTTGTCTTGCAGGGCGCGCTGGTCGTCGCGATCACCTGGATAGCTCCCAGCCAGAGACTGCTGGCCGGCCTGTACCTGGCGCTGATCGCGGTGGCAACCGGTGTCATCGAGGATGTGCGTCTCTCGGCGGCCGTCGTCACTGGCTATCTGGCCCTTTCCGCCGTCAACTTTGCGGTGCTACGGGGATGGAACGCGATCCCTGACTGGCTCATATTTGTCGCACCCATGGCGTTCTTTATGATGGTGTACGTCACGACGTTCATCCGCCAGGCGCAAGCTCGAATGCGCGCCGTAAATTTGCTGAGCGAGCTAGAGATTGCCCATCGCCAACTGGCCGAGTACGCCGAAAAGGTCGAGTCGCTCACATTGACCACTGAACGCCAGCGCATGGCGCGCGAACTGCACGACACGCTGGCGCAAGGCTTGGCCGGATTGATTTTGCAATTGGAAGCATTGGAGGGGTACTTGGGCCAGGGGGATCACGCCACGGCCGTGATCATTGCCACCCAGGCCAGGGATCGCGCCCGCGCTGCACTTTCGGATGCCCGCCAGGCGATAGATGATTTGCGCCTCCGGCCCGCGCTAACCGAGTCGCTGCCCGAAGCCATCTGGGAAGAAGCCCAGCGATTTTCGTCTGCGACGGGCATCCCCTGCGCAGTCACCCTGCCGCCGAATCTTGCCTTATTCGCCCCGACATCTGAACATGCGTTGCGCTGCATCACCGAAGGGTTGACCAACATTGCCCGCCACGCCCGCGCTTCCAATGCCAGTGTCACTATCACCTTCCACGACGGCGACGTAATGATCCAGGTTCAGGATAACGGCACGGGATTCGATCCCGGCGCGGTTGCAGAGCAGGCTGGGCACTATGGCTTGCTGGGCCTGCGCGAACGCGCCCGGCTGGCCGGTGGAACACTCGAAGTCAAAAGTGCGCTCGGCGCTGGGACGGCGCTGTTGCTGTGCCTGCCCACGAGTAACGGAGGATCGCCAGGATGACCCGTCCAATTCGTGTGCTGATCGCCGACGATCATCTGGTGGTTCGCGAGGGATTGCGCCTCATCCTGGGGATCAGCAAAGAGTTCGAGTTAGTTGGAGAAGCCGGTGACGGGGCGATGGCAGTCCGCCTGGTGGGCGAGCTGAAGCCGGATGTCGTGCTGATGGATTTGCGCATGCCCGGCATGGATGGGCTGGAAGCGATTGAGCGCATCCACACTGAATGGCCGCAAATCGCCGTGGTCATTCTCACGACCTACAACGAAGACGACCTGATGATACGAGGACTGCGCGCCGGAGCGCGGGGATATTTGCTCAAAGATACCAGCCGTGAAGCTTTGCTCGACGCCGTCCGAGCCGCAGTGCGCGGTGAGACGCTGCTTCAACCCGACATCATGACGCGCGTGCTCTCTCACGTCGAGTCCGCGCCGGTCCGGGCCAAACCTCGTAATGAGATTGGACTGACTGAGCGTGAGATAGAAGTGCTCACGGGCGTAGCGCGTGGGGAGCGCAACAAGGAAATTGCCGCCCGGCTGAACATCGCCGAACGCACGGTCAAGGCTTATCTGGATAGCATCTACAACAAGCTCGGCGTGGACTCGCGCGCAGCGGCAGTCTCGCTGGCCACTCAACGCGGTATCCTCCCGCGCCGCGATGGTTGAATGCGGGCGACCCGCTGCGCGAGGGTCGCCCCTTCGCATCAACCAGATTGGGTCACCCAGATCATTTTGACTGCAGCCCCAATCCCGGCGCATCGGGCAAGAGGATGCGTGCTCCCTTGTACCGCAATCCCACGAATGGATCGTTGGCGATGAGCAGCGGACCATCGAGGTCAACATAGTCGGCCAGCGGGGCGATGTGCGCGGCAGCCGTCACGCCGACCGAGCTTTCCACCATGCAACTGAGCATGACCTTCAGGTCGAGCGCGCGCGCGACGGCGATGGTCTTGAGCGCGCCGCGCAGGCCGCCGGTCTTCATCAGCTTGATTACCACGCCGTCAATCGCGCCGGCCAGCTTGGGCAAGTCGCGCTCGGTCTGCGCGGACTCGTCGGCAAAGATCGGCACACTTACACGTGTCTTGAGCCAACGCAGGCCTTCCCAGTCATCACGCGCGAGTGGCTGTTCGATGAACTCGATATCGTATTCGGCCAGTTGCGGGATGAGCGTCGCCGCTTGCTCGCGCGTCCAGCCTTCGTTGGCGTCCAGGCGCAGGCGGGCGTTCGTCGCGCCGCGAATCGCGCGCACGCTTGCCACGTCATCCCCCGCGCCGACCTTGACCTTGAGGATCGGCAGGCCGGATTCTTGCGCGCGAGCCGCCATCACTTCCGGCTGGTCAATCGCGATGGTAAAGCTCGTCTCCGGCACGCGCGCCGGATTGAGGCCGAAGAATTTGTGGAGCGGAATACCTAGCCGCTTGCCGATGAGGTCATGGAGCGCCACGTCAATCGCGGCGTAGCCGGCGGCTGACAGGCGAGGTAATCGAGTGAGAATATCTTCCAGTTGAAACGGATCATCGCCCAACAGTGGCGCGACCTGGGCGACATAGTCCATCACGCCCTGGGGCGTCTCGTGATAGTGCGGCACGATGGGTGCTTCGCCCAAGCCTTCGTCAACTCTCACCAGGAGGTTGTGGCGCACGTTGGTGGAACTGGTGGCGATGGTGAATGTCGTGCGAAGGTGCAGGTCGAATGGTTCGGTTGTGATGCGCATGAGGTGCTCCGTATGCTAGGCAAATCTCCGCACGCCCGCCAGATGCTCCTTGAGCCAGGCGCGATAAATCGGCGAGGCCGGGTCAAAGCTGTTGCGCTGCACGCCCCACGTGATTTGCGTGGCATGGATGAACTCGGTCCCGCCCAACGATATGCCCACGTGTGTGATGGCGCCCAGGCGTTCAGCTTCGGGGGCATCGGCGGTCGCGTCGCCAAAGAACAGCAAATCGCCGGGGCGCGGCTCGCCTTGGACGGGCCGCCCAGCGAAGCATTGTAGATCCGCGTCGCGCGGCACACGCAAGCCCATGAATTCCAGCGCCGTCTGCGCAAAGCCGGAGCAATCGAAACCGAACGGCGTCTCGCCGCCCCACAGGTACGGCACACCCATAAAGCGGCCCATCAGTTCCAGCGTCCGCGCGATACCGGCGGCATCCGGGCGCGGGCGCTCAGCCATCGGCAGCAGGTCGCGCTCGGCCACCCACAGCGGTGGCGTGCCTTTCCAGTTGACGCGCGCCATTCCGGCGTGCCGCTCGGCTACCTTCACCAGCGCGCCGAACGGCAGCCGGCCCACAAGGTACTCGACGGATGCCCGTGGTTCGGTGTAGGCCTGGGCCAGACTGGCCAACACCAGCGCATCGGCCTGGGCGCGGTAAGCCAACGCATCAGATCGGTCGCACGTGGATAGATACGATTCCACCGTCCATCCCAGGTAGCCGTCGCTCAGGCGGACGAACCACCAGCCCTCGCCGTTCCGGTGGAGCAGCTCGACCGGCTCACCGAACAAGGCTTGCGCCACGATTTCGGATTTGTTGGAGGGCGCTTTGCGGAGGTTGGAGAGCGCACCGTTGCTCAACGCCCAGCGTGTATCGGGGCGGGACAGCACGACGATGTCGTTGGCGATGGGAAGGTGAGGCTCGGCCTGGCGGATGGCCTGCTCGGCTTCCGCGCGTTGTTCTGCCTCTAGCACCTGCCCCGTCAGCTGGACTGTTTGATCGGTCAATGCTGCCTGGACGGCGAAAACGGTCGTGCGAGGTTCGGCCCATTTTTGTTTCTTGAGAGAGTCGAGAATAGATTGAAGGTTGGTTGGCATAGATCACAAATCTTTTGATCCGCGAACCCTGGCACTGCCCGCCACGCCATGTCCCGGCCACAGGCCGGGTGGCGCGCAGGCGGGGGCAAGTGTTACGCGAATTTCCGCTAATCCTTTTTTGGGCTCTCCCGGTTTTGATGGGAAATGCCGTGGGACACAACAACGAATTTGGGATAAAACAAATGGCCGAGTGTGGGCAAATTCGTTTATGCCGCAATTCGTTCTAGTGTTGCGGCAGCCGATCAGACTTTCCGAAAGGACTCGGTTGATTCGCGTTATTCGCGGAAAAGTTAGCCTAGTAAGACGATGGTTAATTGGCAAGGTCCCACTTTTCGAACCAGTCATAGCCCGTGATGGACTGGGTGTGTTTGACGTACGGCTGGTAGATGACCAGGCCGCTGTACCAGTACAGCGGCGCGATCACAGCTTGATCGACCACCAGGTACTGGTCGGCCTGCGAGTACAGCTCTATGCGCCTGGCCGGGTCTTGCTCTTTGGCTGCCTTGGCGCACATCTCGTCGTATTTGGGGTCGCTCCAGCGCGTGATGTCCGCGTATGCGCCGCCCGTGCTGAACACTTTGTCAAAGTTGTTGGCGTCCTGATAGTCTTGCACCCACGTGCCGCGCATAATCTGCATGTTCGGATCGCTCGTCCACTGGGCTAAGTAGGTCTTCCATTCCATGTTGGTCATCTTGGCGTTGAGGCCCAAGACTTCTTTCCACATGGCGACGATGGCTTCGGCTATCTTTTTGTTCCCTTCCGTCGTGTTGTAGGTCAATGTGAGATCGAGCTTGTCAGCCGTCAGGTTCTTTTCCTTGAGATAGGCGTCCAGCTCGGACTTGGCCTTGGCCGGGTCATACTTGATGCCCAGGTTGGGGTACTTGTCCGGCGTCGGGCAAGCGGCCACGCCGGGGCGGCAGAACCATCGCGCCGGCTCCCCCTGGCCTTTGACGATGTTGTCTATCACACTCTTGCGGTCAATCGCGTACGAGAGCGCGCGGCGAACGCGGACGTCGTCCAGCGGAGCCTTTTTGACGTTGAAGGTGTAAAACTCGGTGCCCATCGTGGGGACGTTTTCGACCTGCTTGGACAGCTTGGGGTCTGCCTTGACCCGATCCACATCCGATAGCGGAATACCCGCTACGTCCAGGTTGCCGGCTTCGAATTCGGAAAAGGCGGGCGTCGCCGCCAACATCGCAAAAGTCACTTCATCAATCTTGGACTGCGGGATGTTGGGAATGTCCGCCGGCCAGAACGGGTTCTTGACGAGGGTGAGTGAAGAGTCGTGAATCCATTCCTTGAGGGTGAACGGCCCGTAGCTTTGTTGGTTGCCGGTCTCGGTCCAGCGATCCTTTTTCTCTTCAATCAGCCAACTGGGTTGCGCGTGCGCCACCCACAACCCGGCAATGTTCAAGTTGTAGGCGACCGGCTCATTGAAGGTGATCCGAAGTGTGGCGTCGTCAATCGCCTTGACGCCGACCTTGGCCGTGTCGGTGATCTCGCCACTGTTGAACTGGGCGGCGTTTGAGATGACGTCGGTCAAGACGTAGGCGTACTCGGACGCGGTCTTTTTATCGAGCGTGCGCAGGATGCCGTACTCAAAGTCTTTGGCCGTCACCGTCCGGTCCTTGCCATCGCCGTCTTTGATTTTGACGACCTGCTTGGTTTTGGCGTCGTACTTGACCCACGGCACATCTGTGCGTAGGTGGAAGGTGTAAACCAGCCCGTCTGGAGAAATGTTCCAACTGGTGGCCATGGCCTTTTCGATGTTGCCGGTCGTTTCATTCTGGCGCACAAAGCCGACGGTCGTCTCGTCAATGATCTGAACCGAGGCAACGTCTACGGCCAGCGCCGGGTCAATCGTCGGGATGTCGCCTTCGCCTGCATTCAGGCGCAGCACCTTGACCTTGTCGGCTGGCTTGGGCGTCGCTGTCACAACCACCTCTTTGGTCTCGGTCTTGACTTGCGGCGGGGCTGTGACGACGACGGTCTGTACGACGGGCTTTTCGATCGTTTGCGGTTGGCAGGCTGCCAGGATCAGACTGACGATGACGAGCAGCGAAACGGCCATCCAGGTTTTGTGAGTCATATCTTTCCTCCATGTGTAGAAATGGTTTTCATGTGGGTGAATGTGAGCTTGAGTTTGATGCGGGTCATCTCCTCTGGCAAAATGGATCTATTGCGTGCCCCGCAGGCGAGGATCGAACGCATCACGCAGCCCATCGCCCAAAAAATTGAACGCAAACATCGTGATCGCCAGGGCCAGCGCGGGAAAGATGGCCTGGTTGGGATAAGAGCGAAGAGCCTGCGCCCCGTCCGAGATCATCGAGCCCCACGATGGGGTAGGGGGGTTGACACCCAGCCCGATAAAGCTCAGGAATGCCTCGGTGGAGATGTAACCGGGGATGGACAGCGTCTCCGTTACGACCAGCGGACCGACGATGTTGGGCAGAATATGGCGGAACATGATGCGCACGTCGCTCGCGCCGACGGTGCGCGCTGCCTCGATAAATTCTTTCTCCCGCACTGAAAGCACCTGGGCGCGGGTGAGGCGCGCCATGCCGTCCCAGGCCGTGAAGCCGATGCCGATGAAGATGAACAACATGCCGCCAAAGCGCGCGTCCATCGCGTTGAGGGCGTAGCCCAGCGTGCCTGGCTCTGCATTGGAAAAGGTCGAGCGGAAAAAGAACATCAACAAGATGATGAGCAGCAAGCCGGGGAAGGCGTACATCACATCCACAAAGCGCATCATCAGCTCGTCCACCTGGCCGCCCAGGAACCCGGAGATCGAGCCATACGTGACGCCGATCAGCAAGCTGATGAGCGGGCCGACGAATGCGACGGCCAGAGAGATGCGCGTGCCATAAACCATCCGGCTGAACAGGTCGCGGCCTGCATAGTCGGCGCCCAGCAGATACTTGTCGCTGATTCTGGCATAGCCTGCCATCGTCGGAAAGAGCTGGGTCGCCCACTCTGGGACTTTATCATGGTCCTCGCGCGCCTGGTCGGCGAAACCCTGGGGCGCGATCTGCGGCGCCAGGATAGCCGTCAGCACGAGGATCACGATGATGGACATGCCGATCACGGCAGCGCGGTTGCGGACGAGCCGCCGCCAGGCATCGGTCCACAGGCTTTCTCGCTGATGTTTCGACCCGCCCACCGCATCGCCCGATCGAGCTCGGTGTGTGATCGCCATACTCGTTTCTTTCGCCTACTTGTACTGGATGCGCGGGTCGAGGTAGGCGTAGAGGATATCTACGACCAGGTTGGAGATCACCAAGAACACTGCATACAACAATACCGTTCCCATAATCACCGTATAGTCGCGGTTGCTGATGCTGGTGACAAAGTATTTGCCCAGCCCCGGGATGCCAAAGATCAACTCGGTGACGAATGTGCCGGTCACCAAGGCGGCGAACATAGGCCCCAGCACCGTGACGACGGGGATGAGCGAGTTCTTGAGTGCGTGGCGGACGATCACGACGCGCTCGGCCAAGCCTTTGGCCCGCGCAGTGCGGATATAGTCTTCGCGGATCACTTGCAGTAAGCTGGCGCGCGTCAGCCGCGCAATAATCGCCGAGCTGCCCACGCCCAACGCAAAGGAAGGCATGATCGCATACTTCCAGTAATCCCACGTGAGGGAGTGCGGAAAGAGGCCCAACAAAAATGGCGGCTTGGCTCCCCAGCCGGTGGGTGGCAGCCACTTGAGCGTCACGCCCAAGATCCACACCATGAGCGGCCCCAGCACAATCACCGGCACCGATACTCCCAGGATCGCCACGCTCATGCCCACATAATCCCAGAGGGTGTTTTGTTTGAGTGCGGCGAGGATGCCCATCGGCAGGCCGATCACAATGGCGACCAGCAGCGCCATCACGCCCAACTGCATCGAGACGGGCAACTGCTCACGAAACATGTCGTTGACGCTGCGGCTCTTGGATTTGTACGACGGCCCAAAGTTCATCCAGCGGAAATACAAGTTGCCCGCTTGAATCGTGATGAGCGTGTCGTCCATCACCGAGCCGGATGGCGGCGCAGTGGTGATATGCGGGAGCATGATGTCGGAAACATACTGGAAATATTGCTTCCACAAGGGTTGGTCGAGGCGATACCTGGCGTTGAGATTCGCCATGATCTCGGGTGATACCTTCTTTTCCCGATCAAATGGACCGCCGGGCAGTGCGTGTTCCATGAGGAAGGTCACGACCGAAACGACCAAGAGGACTAGCAACATCCAGAGAAAACGTCGGATAATATAACGGCCCATAGGGTTCACCTTGACAGGTGGGTTGCCCATCTCATCGGCATCCGCCGGGGATGTGTTTCGACACGCAAGAGCAAACGTCCAGTGTGCCGCGTTTGCGGTCTAGCAGTCTGTCGGAGCCCCCCCCCTAGCATAGGGCGTCGTGCCCGTCGCCTGCCGGTAGGCAAGGCGCTAGTATACCTTATGCCACTAGAGTTGCAAATAGCCGAGAGCCTTGGCCTGAGCCGTGCTACCACGTCGGCGGACATTGTGCGCGCCACACTCCGACTTGCTGGGCGTGCCAGTGCATGTAGCCGCTGCGCGCGAAGCAACGGCCATGGGCATTCCGGCGCGCACACTGGACGCGCTCCGACGGCGGACGCGTGTGTTGCAGGGACGTTGCCTGGGATTCAATTGTCACGCGGCGGTGGCGGCGCTGTTGGCGCGCGAAGCGGGGCAAAGCGTCAATCAGGTGGTGGGGCTGGAGGCTGGGCATGAAAACGCTTGTGGGATGTGCCGTATTGTATTGATTGTGGGTGCTGGCCCGGCGGGACTGGCGGCGGCACTAGAGTTGAAGCGGCTGGGCGTGGCCGAAAGTCTCACGCTTTACGCTTCGCGCAGTTGCGCCTCAATCACCTCGACCAACTCTTTCAGACTCACCGGCTTACTCAAATACTCGTTCGCGCCGGCTTCCATGCATCGCTGGCGGTCGCCGGACATCGCAATCGCCGTCAGCGCGATGATGGGGACCTGGGCCACGCGCGGGTCCGGCTCAGCCCGAATGTGGCGGATCGCCTCCAGCCCATCCATCCCCGGCATCTGAATGTCCATCAAGATCACGTCAGGCCGGTCTTCCCTGGCGCGTCGAATCGCCTCGCTCCCATTCCGGGCGACGATAACACGGCAGCCCTTGGCCGACAGGTAATCCGACATGGCGGTGAGATTGGTTTCACTATCTTCCGCAAGCAAAACGGCGACAGATGCCGAATGTCGGGCGTCGAGCGCCCCATCCTTCCCGACGCGTTCCTCGTCACTCGCCACTCGTTTCTCGTCACGCGCCACTCGCCATGGCAGTGACACGGTAAACCGACTTCCCTTGCCGACTTCACTTTCGACCGACACGCTGCCGCCGTGCAACTCGGCCAGGCGACGCACCAACGCCAGGCCCAAGCCGGTGCCGGTGTACTGCCGAGACAGGCTGCTATCCAATTGCACAAAGGGCTGGAACAGCCGCCCGATATTTTCCTGCGAAATGCCGATGCCGGTATCCCAGACGACAAAGTGAACGATTTGCTGCTCCACATCGCCCAGCACTTGCAGGCCAATCTCCCCACCTTCCGAGGTGAACTTGACTGCGTTGCTCAACAGGTTGACCAGGATTTGCTTCAGGCGGCGCTCGTCGGCCTGCATCGTCGAGACCCGGCTATCCAAAATTAAGGAAACCTTGAGATGCTTCTTGTGGGCTGCCTCTTTGATGAATTGCAGGCTAGCCTGGCAGACCGGCTCAACCACGACCCGGCTGATCTGCAACTCCACTTTGCCGGCCTCGACTTTGGACAAGTCAAGAATATCATTGATGAGCGCAAGCAAGTGCTGACCACTCTCCTCGATGGTATGCAGATACCTGAGTTGTTTCTCGTTGAGCGGCCCAAAGACTTGCTCCTGCAGCGCCTCGGATATGCCCAGGATGGCACTGAGCGGCGTGCGCAGCTCGTGGCTCATACTGGCCAGGAATTCGTCTTTGGCGCGGGCGGCCTGGCGCAATTCCGCATTCGCAATGTTCAACTCGGCGGTGCGTTCTTCAACCCGCCGGGCCAGCGAGCCGCGTTCTTTTTCCAGCGCCGCGTCCAGACGCGCCTTTTCAAAGATGGTTGCCAGTTGACCTGCCAGCGTCGTCAGCAGACGCAGATCGTCTCCAGAGAAGGCGTTCAAGCGGGGGCTTTCCACGTTGACCACGCCGATGACGCGATCGCCCGTCACCAACGGCGCGGCCATTTCCGAGCCTGCGCCTGGCATGCCGACCGCTACTGCATAGCGTGGGTCGGCGGTCACGTCTCCCACACGCACCGGCAGCCGCTCCCGCACCACCCAGCCCGTAATGCCCTGGTTCAAGGGGATGCGCAGGCTGGCAATGATTTCCGGCGACACGCCATGGGCAGAAGGGTGCAGGCGAAGCGATTGATCTGCCTCGTCCACAAACAAAAAGCTAACGTTCACGTCCAGCCACAACTCGATCAGAGAATCCGTGGCGCGGGCGACGGTTTCGTCAAAAGGCCGTCCGGCCGCGCCGACGAGGGCGACATAGGCTACAATAGCCAGCTCATCCAGGCGGCGGCGCGTCTCTCCAAACAGGCGAGCGTTTTCCAGCGCAATCGCCACCTGGTCGGTCAGCGCCTGCAACAGACCCAGATCAACATCCCGGAAAGCACCTATTTCAGGGCTTTGCAGGTCGAGGTTGCCCAGCACCTGACCGCCTCGCATGATGGGCATAGCCAGTTCCGCGCGCGTGTCCGGCACGAGCGGGAAATAGTTCGGGTCGGCTTGCACATCGTCCACACAGACGATTTGCCGGGTGTGATAGGCGCGGCCGTTCACACCATGATTCAGTGGCAGCCGGGTAGCGCGCGCCCGCTCGGCCAGTTCCGGAGAGTAGCCGCGCAGCGAGCGCCGTTCAAAGTGACCCAGGTCGGGAAGGGCAACCAGCGCCGAGCCGTGGGTGGCATGCGTGGTGCGCATGGCCTCGTCGGTCAACCGGTCGAGGATGGCCCCGGCGTCCAACGTAGAGTTGATAGCCTGCCCGATGCGGTACAGCATCTCTAGCCGTTGCCGCCCGGCATGTTCAGCCTCGAACAGCCGCGCGTTCTCCAACGCGACCGCAGCCTGGTTGGCAAAGAGCACCAGCAACTGCTTATCCTGCAGCGTAAAGGCGTCCGCGTGTGTGCTGAGCACCGCCAGGACGCCGAGCAATTGCGCCTCATGCTCAACCGGCGCCCACAACCCGGAGCGAATTTCGGGATCAACGGTCACCCAGTTTGGAAGGGCAGACACGTCCGGCACATAAAGCGGCGTGCGCTTCTGGCCGACCTGACTCACCACACCGCGCTCGTCACCCAAATCAAAAGCGAGGCTGCGCAGCGCGTCTTGAGCCGCATCCGGGTAGCCGATGCCCAGTTCGAACCGCAACTCATTGCGCGCCGCATCGTAGCGAAAGAACTCGGCGCGGTCGGCGTGCAACGCTTTCATCGCAATCTTGAACAGCGCTTGCAACTGCGTATGCGGATCGAGTTCGCGGTTGAGGGCCAGCCCGGCGTCGTACAACAACGCGAGTTGTTCGGCGCGGGCGCGCGTCTCTTCGAACTGCCGCGCCCTGTCGAGCGCGATAGCGGCCTGTCCCGCCAGCAAGCTGAGCACTTGAAGCTCGTCCACGCTCCACACGCGCGGCGAGGTGTCCAAGACGACCAGCGCGCCCAGTGTGCGCTCATCGGCCATCATCGGTGCGATGGCGAAGGCGCGGACGCCTTCGCGGGCGCAGAATTCGGGCATGTACGGGGCATCGGGAGGAATGTCGTCCACCCCAAACGCGCCGCGCTCGCGCAGTCTATTGCCGCGCATAATGCCGCCCCGCCATTTGCGCGTGAATTCTTCCTGTGCGCGCGCAACGTCGAGCAAGCCATAACTGGCGACCATGTTGACATCGCCTGACGGTGCTTCAATCGTGACACCTGATTTGGGGACGCGCAGCAATTCCGCGGCGCGGCGGCAGACCAAGTCGAGAACGCCTTGCGATTGAGTGGCCGCAATGACCTCGCGGTCAATTTCGGCCAGCGCTTGCAGCGTGATGACTTTATCGCGCAGCGCCTCTTCCGCCTGCTTGCGCTCGGTGATGTCTTGTACTGCACCGTGAATACCGACCAATTCCTTGCGCTCTGCGTCCCAGACAGGGTGGGCATAGACTCGCACCCAGACCGTCTTACCGCTCTTCGTGAGCGTCCGCACTTCAGTGATGACAGGCTGGTTGGCACAGAGTTTTTCCATATCGCGGTCATCCACTGTCAGGTCGTCGGGATGCAAAGCGGCTCGCCATCCTCCGTGGGCGACGTATTCTTCAAAGGTATATCCGGTTATCCTCTCAAACGCTCCGGCGACCCAGTTCAGGGCAAGCTTGCCATCTGCGGCAAGTCGAGTCGAAAACATGTAATCGGAAGTCACCATCGAGATCAGGCGGTAGCGCGTCTCGCTCTCCCGCAGCGCCTCCTCCGCGCGCGTGCGGTCTTCGATCACGCTCAGCAACGCAAGGCGCGACTGGTTGGCAGCTGCCAGCAACTCCTGCGCCAACTTTTCGGCGGCGACAATCGCGCCGATGCGTTTCTGCTCAGTGAGGTCGGTTGCCACTAGGCAAAAGGAAGCGGGCGTCTCGTCCGTGGGCAGGAGGCGGTTCACCGAAAGATAGACCGGTACCTGTGTTCCGTCGCTGGCGGTGAGAGCCAGTTCTTCGCGGCGTTTCTCGTCTGCGCCTTTTTGCAGCAGTGCTTGAAGAATCCTTTGGCGGTCAGGCGCAATCCAGGTGTGGATCGTGGAACCGATCACCTTTTCGAGCGGCGTCTTGAGCATCTCGGCAAAGCGCCGGTTGGCGTACAAAATCACGCCGTCCGCCGTCAGGGTGAGCGCGCCTTCGCTCATATCCTCGATCAGTACCCGGTAAGGACGGTTGGCGCCCTTGAGCGTAAATATCTGCTCGCCGCCCGCGCCGGGAACGACCAGCGCGTCCACTTCGCCGCTGCGAATGGCGCGCAAAGTTTCTTCGGCTTCGTCCAGCCGCGCGCGCAGGTCGGCGTTTTCACCCAACAATTGCTTTAGGGTCTTGAGTGTTGGTTTTCCTGGCACAGCAAACTCCTTGCGAATAGCAGATAGCAGATGGCAGATAGCGATACGCCATCAGCCATACGCAATCAGCCGCGTTTCTGCAAATCCAGCCCCACCAGCACGCGCTCGGTGTTCGACATATCCCCGATGATGCGGCGCAACGGGGGCGGGAGTTTCTTAATGAGCGTTGGCACGGCGATGATCTGTTCGCCCTGCGCCAGTTGGGGCTGCTGGTAGAGGTCAATCACGTCCAGCACGTAGCGCCCTTTCAGGTTTTCCTCGCAGATTTTTTTGATGTTGGCGATGGCGTGAACGGATTTCGGCGTCTGTCCGGCAACGTACAGCCGCAGGACATAGCGGTTCGATTCTGCTTTGCGCGGCGCGGACTTGCGTGTAGTCGGTTTCGGTTTCATTTGTGAGCCCTTCTGTTCGCTTTCCTATCCGCTTTGCGGCTCTGCCCCATGTCTACGCGTTCTTGCGTCAGATGCGCTTCCCGCGTTTGTTCTTGCGCGATAATTTTCAACGTCTCGGTTTCTTGCGCCTCAAACTCGACGCGCATAGCGGCGATCTGCGCTTCCAGCGCCTTGCGCTTGCGTTCCAGTTCGAGTTGTCCGCGCTCAACTTCCTGCTTGCGCGCCGCCTGCGCGGCTTGCTCTTTCGCCTCTTGCGTCAGCCGCGCCGAGCCGCTCGGCACGCTACCCGGACCGACGTACACATCCCGCAATTCTACGCCGTGATCGGTGAGCAGGAACTCGCGAATCTGGTTCGAGTGCGCCATGCCGCGCGATTTCAGGATGTACAAGCCGCGATTGCGCTCGCCGCCGATTTCGATGGCGCGGAGTAACACCCAGGTGTCAATCACGGACGAAATGGCAACGTCGGTTTGCTCGAGCGCGCCGCTGTCCGAAGTTAAACTGGTGTACAAGCTGGTGATCTGATTCATTTTCAGGAAATCTACCAGCCGCATCAACATGGATTTGACTTGGGTCTCATTGCCCCCGATGATGAAACTGTTCAACGGATCCACAATCACGACCTGCGGTTTGAAGGCAGTGACCGCTTTGCGCATCGTCGTCAGGTGCATTTCGAGTCCCGCAAACGTGGGGCGGTGCGCCTCAAACTGGAGCAGACCTTTCTGCACCCACGGCGACAGGTCAATCCCGATGGAACGCATGTTGCGCATGATCTGGCTGGGAGATTCCTCGAAGGTAAAGTAGAGCGCGCGTTCGCCGCGACGGCAGGCGGCTTGTGCAAAGTGCGCGGCGAAACTGCTCTTGCCGGTGCCTGCCGTGCCAGAGATCAGCACGCTGCTGCCGCGGTAGTAGCCCGCGCCGCCCAGCATGGCGTCGAGGCGCTCAATGCCGGTGGGAATGCGTTGGGTGGAGGCGGCCTGTTGCAAGCCGAGCGACGTGATAGGCAGTACCGAAATGCCGTTTTCGTCAATCAGAAATGGATACTCGTTCCTGCCGTGCGTCGAGCCGCGGTACTTGATGATGCGCAGCAGCCGCGAGGAAATCAGATCGCTCGCGCGCTGGTCGAGCAGGATGACGCAATCGGAGACGTACTCTTCCAACCCCTGGCGCGTCAGCGTGCCTTCGCCGCGTTCGCTGGTGATGATGGCAGTCACGCCTTTGTCTTTCAGCCAGCGAAACAGGCGGCGCAGTTCGGCGCGCAGGATGAGCGGATTGGGCAAGCCGGCGAAGAGCGAGTCGATGGTATCCAGCACGACGCGCTTGGCGCCGATGGAGTCAATGGCTTGCCCGAGGCGGATGAACAACCCTTCCAGATCGTATTCGCCGGTCTCTTCGATTTCGCTGCGCTCAATGTACACAAAATCCACGACGATCTTTTTGCGGGCGATCAGGTCTTTCAAGTCGAAACCGAGCGAGGCGCCGTTTTGGGTCAGGTCTTGCGCGGTCTCTTCGAAAGCCATAAAGACGCCCGGCTCGTTGAACTGCCTTGCGCCGCGCACCAGAAACTCCATGGCGAGGAGAGTCTTGCCACAGCCCGCGCCGCCGCAGACGAGCGTTGGTCTGCCTTTGGGCAATCCGCCGCCGGTGATTTCGTCCAGCCCCTGGATGCCGGTCGGCGATTTGGGTAGTTGCGTTCTTGCTTTTGGCATGGTTCATTTCTCCTTTTCGTCCTGAGATTCTGCGCTGGGGTAACGCGGCGGCTTGCCGGCTTGTCCCAGCAGTTCGTTTACTTCGCGCTTGAGGTCGAGGATGCGCGTCTCCCTGCCCAGCGTGGCGTTGTGCCAGCGTTGCAGTTCGTCGAGTTGTTTTTTGATTTCCTCTTCCGCGCGCTTACGCTCGGTGATGTCGCGCACGGTGCCGCGAAAACCTATGATGCTTCCATCGGCGGCTTTGATCAGGGACACGGAAACCTCGACGGATCGAAGCGTCCCATCCGGGCGCACCAAATCCCAGTTGAGGGCTTGTTCCGGAATCCCCGTTCGGAAGATCCGATTGAAAGTCTGGAAAACGGCTTTTCCCCCCTCGGGGGTCATGTACAGGCGATTGTTCATCCCCATCAATTCATTCGCGGGGCGTCCCAACATGCGGACTAGCGCAGGGTTGAAAAAAGTAAAGTTGCCCGCCGTATCCACCTCAAAGTAGCCGTCGTCGATATTGTCCAGAATGGACCGAAAGCGCTCTTCGCTCTCGCGCAACGCTCTCTCCGCGTGTTTGCGCTCGGTGATGTCGCGCGCAATGCCTTGCACGCGTCCATCGGGGAGCATCTTGACGCTGATCTCGACGAGGATGAGCGTGCCGTCTTTGCGTTTCAGTCGCCGTTTGCTCACTGAAATGTTTCCAGCGCGCAGATCGTCCCAATGCACGGGTTGCGTGGCAAGGTCTTCGGAAGAAATCAAATCAAACAAGCTCAGCGCAAGAAATTCTTCACGCGTATATCCCAGCATCGCGCAGCCGCTGGAATTCACGTCAACGTTGTGCCCATTCGAATCCGCAACAAAAATGGCATCGGCGGCTTGCTCGATCAGCGTGCGGTATCGCTCTTCGCTCTCGCGCAGGGCTTCCGCCGTGCGTTTGCGCTGGGTGCTGTCGCGGGCGATGCCTTCACTTGTCAATCTGCTTGAACTGCGCTGCGCCTTTGTTTTACGATTCGCTTTCATCTTTTCACTTGCTCCATCGTCTGCGCAAGGAAGGCAAGTCTCGAAACATACGGAAATTCAAAAGCGGACGTGTCTCAGCCGTGCCGATCTCGGCCCACAGCAAAGGACGCTCTTATTGTACGCCGGATTTGAGTCAAGTCAATCCGCGGTTTGGGGGTTCCACCAGATTCCACGTTGCAGGTGCGTTATGAGGGCAATTGGGTTTGGCGTGCCAGAATTATGCTATAATGGATCGAGTTTCCAGATTCGCCACTTTTCCTAGCCAGGCCTTTTGATCTGGGCGCGGACGCTTTGCGCGCGGATTTCACGGATATTTCAATTCTTATCCGGGTGTATCCGGGAAATCCGTGTCCGAATGAGAGAAACGGGAAACTTTTGGACGTTGCAACAAGCGTAAATCCAGTCAAGACTAGAGTCTCCTACTTTTTGAGAAAATACAACCACAGGGTGTGTCCTGAAAAGTCATCATCTACTTGCCAGCGCCGCTGTAGTTGCTCAATGCTCAAGCACAATTCTACTCTGTGTGGACTTTTGCCGGGGCAAGTCGGAAGTAACACAGGGCGATCTTAGCTCGTGAGGTTGGAAATGGCCATGAAAAAGCACATTGTCTGCATTGACGATGACCCGCAGGTGCTGACGACCCTTCGACTTGTCCTGGAACATGAAGGCTTCCAGGTGACCATGGCTCCAGGTGGGCGACAAGGGCTGGAAGCCATCCGCCAACTGAAGCCGGACCTGGTCGTGCTGGACCTGATGATGCCAGAGATAGATGGTTGGGAAGTCTATCAGCAAGTGAAAATTGATGACGCGCTCAAGCATATCCCCTTTGTCATTTTCACGGCCAAGGGCGGCCCGATTGACAGGACGATTGGACTGCAAATTGCCAAGGTAGATGCGTATCTGACCAAGCCGCTCAGCCCACAGGTGCTGGTTCAGACCATTCGACAGGTACTCGATGCCAAGACGGACAAGGCCGCGGGCAGTGGTCGGTGACCCGCATGACTTTTCCGTCGTAGCGGCAAAGCGCAAGCCACGAAAAAGTGCAGATGCCGGCCTGTGGTTCTCGCGCGCAGTAGGGACCGAAGCGAAAAGTGTAGCGTCGCTTAACAACTTGTTGGTGTGCACCACAAGTCATCGTCTATTTGCCGGTTCGAGTCGGGCGGCTCAACGGCAACGCTACTTTTTGTGTTCACACTGGGAGGTAATTCATGGCAACGCATAACGAGCGCGACGCCGGCAACAGCAAAAAGATTGTAGTGCAGGAAGATGGCCCGTACACTGTTCACGGCGATGTTCCATTGGTGCGCAAGGCGCAGGTCGTCTCCGAGTATGGCGAGCCACTGACGTGGAAAAAGGAAGAGACGCTTGAAACGGGCGACACATACGACCTCTGCCGCTGTGGGCAGTCCAGCAATAAACCATTCTGCGATGCGACGCATTGGGAAATTGACTTTGACGGCACGGAAACGGCCGATACCCGTGTGACGGCTGAGCGCCAAGTGACCTATGCGGGCGGCACCCAGATCGTCGTCAAGCGCGATCACGCCCTGTGTATGGAATCAGGCTTTTGCGGGAATCGGATGACCAACATCGAAAAGATGGTTCCCGGAACCGCCGACACCCAGGTGCGGGCGCAGGTCATGGCCATGATCGAACGCTGTCCGTCCGGTTCATATACCTATTCCATCGAAGAAGGCGAGGCCGATCTTGAGCCTGATCTGCCCCAGCAGATTGCCGTGATAACAGAAATCACATCGGATGGCCCCATAGCCGGTCCTCTGTGGGTGACAGGCAATATCCCGGTCGAGCGAGCCGATGGGCAGCCTTTTGAGACGCGCAATCGGGTCACGCTTTGCTGCTGTGGACTTTCAAAAATCAAACCCTTGTGCGACGGCACGCATCGGGCGATAGGCCAGTAGCGCTTTTTCCGGCGTCTAGTGCGGGTTCAGGCAGGGGGGACGCTCGTAGGAGCAGGTGCTTCCGGCGGCGCGAGAGGGGACGCGGCGCTTGGCGCAACGGCTATCACATCTAACTCGGTGGGCGATATTTTTGCATCGGGTGCGTCAGCTGTGACCGTGTCCGGCTCGACGAGCGTGGGCGTCTGCATCGGTTCGAGCGGGGGCAGTTCGTTCAGGCTGCGCAAGCCAAAGTGCTGCAAGAAGGCGAAGGTTGTGCTATAGAGGAAGGGATGGCCGACCGTTTCCTGGCGGCCGCTTTCTTCGATCAAGCCCTTGCTCAACAGATTCCTGAGAACGCTGTCGCAGTTTACGCCGCGCACGACTTCGATCTGCGCGCGGGTGCAAGGCTGGCGGTAGGCGACGATGGACAGGGTTTCCAGCGCGGCCTGCGAAAGCCGCCCCGAGTTTTCCAGCCCCATGAATCGCTCGATGTACGCAGCGGCTTCCGGGCGAGTGACGAGTTGCACCCGATCCCCCTTGCGCTGCAAGCGCACCCCGCGATTCACTCCATCCGCCGAGATTTCGTTGAGCGCCGCTTCGACGGCGTCTTCGTTTACCTCGAGCGCTTGCGCCAGTCGCACGACCGTCACCGGCTCGTCGGCCACGAACAGCAAGCCCTCAACCAGCGCCGGGAGTGGAATCTGTTTCTCTAGCAGTGATTGCTCGTCTGTAGCCATCCGTGTATAATTTCATCGTAACCGCTCACCCTTGCGAAGGTTTACGAAAACCTTCGCAAGAATGAGCAAATTGATCTGTGCCGGCTCTTTTCATGACGTGGGCGAAAAGGGCGATGACGGGGCAGGCGGAGTCGGCGGCATGGGCTGGCGCGGCGACTGCGGTGGTGCGGTCGGGCGCGCGACGACGCCGGGATACGGCATGGCGTGAATGTTGATGCGTGGTTTGCGCGCCAGCTTGAGTCCCATCTTGTCTTCGACGACCTGGCGAGTGACCTCCAACACTTGCTCGGCTTTCTCCGGCACATTGACGTCGGCGCCGGTTTGAATGTTCAAGTCCAGATCAACGCCTCCGCCACGGGGCGCGACCTTGACTTGCACGCCGATTACGTCGGCCACTTGATCCACGTGGTACTGGATTCGCTCGACCAGCGATTCGGCCGTTACAGACACCTCGCCGCCGCCGACCTTGGCGACCCGGAGTGTACGTCGCGCTGGTCCGCGAATTTCCAGCGTCAACAGCCCGATGAGCAGCACATCGAACAATATGGCGGACAAGATGAGTAGCGCGCGGAACGACAGGAGAAATTCCGGGCGGATGCGATTCATGGTGCGCAGTGTGCTGCCCACCACACCTTCGATCACGGCCAGGCTTTCGAACGGAACAAACAGGCCGATGGTCAAGACGAAGAATACGACCAGAATCACCAGGATCATCATGCTGCGGTTAAAGACGTTCATACTTCCTCCCTGATTCGGTCAGATGGGTGTTATCTGCTCTACGGTTCGCCTTGCGCATGGCGCGCTGGGGCTTGGCTGGCAGCGTGGAAGATTATACCATTGCGTGAGGGTTCTGACAATGAATGTCTGAAACTAGGAGGAGAGGGAACCATGACTGAATCCAAGCTCCAGACACGAGCCTCGGAGATTTGGGTGGAAATGTGGCGACTGGCGGGTGAAAAGTGGCCGCCGGATAATATCCCGGCTGCCTGGCGGGTGTATCAACATCTCAAACAGGTGTTGGTCAATACCGGCGCGACGGAAGCGCAGGCGGTCGCTTTTGCCGACGAGTTTTTCTACGGCGAAAGCCGGTGGGGCGATCTGCCGTATATCGAGAATCACAAGTGGCCCATTGATGCGTTGACGGCCACCTTGCTCGATGTGGAACTCTCTTGCGACAGTGAAGGTTGATTGGTGGGTGGCCCATTCACCTCCTTCTTCACCCAACCCCGCAAACCACATCAACCCCAGCAACCTCAGGCGAAAGCAGCGGCGCCTAACCCTAATTCAACTGCGTGCTCCTGTAGCGCGGCCAAAACCACGCTGATGTGTTCTTCAAGCGGCACACCCAGGTCGGCGGCACATTGTTCGATCTCTTTGCGATTCACGCCGGCGGCAAAGGCTTTATCTTTCCACTTGTTCTTGACGCTCTTGACCGTCACGTCGGCAATGTTTTTGCTGGGACGCACCAGCGCCACGGCAGAGATGAGGCCCGTCAGCTCGTCCACGGCGGCCAGCGCCTTTTGCATCGTCGTCGTGCGCGGGACGCCGGAATAATCCGCGTGCGAAAGCATCGCCAAGACGATCTCTTCCGGCCAGCCGCGCTCGCGCATGATCTTGGCGCCCACGGCGGTGTGCTCGGGAATCGTCGGGTTCTGCTCGTAATCAAAGTCGTGGATCAGCCCGACGATGCCCCACAGTTCTTCGTCCTCGCCATAGCGGCGAGCGTAGGCGCGCATCGCAAATTCCACCGCCAGCGCGTGCTTGCGGAGTGATTCGGATTGGGTGAACTCGCATAGGAGATTCCAGGCGTCATCCCGGTTCATCGTTTCCTCGTGGCGTGGGACAAGATGCCATCTTGCCCCACTGCTGACAAGAATCGAACCGCGTGTGATGCGGTTCGGGTACGGGCATTATACCATAACCGCCGCTTCTTGCGGGAGAACAACACTAACCTCGCGTCGCGTGGACTCTGCGACGGCAGTCTCACTTTTGACCGCTCTCGATAAAGGGCACAAGTGGAACATCCCGTAACAACCTATCCCAGACGCTATAGTACGTCAGGCGACGGAGATGGCTGCCATCAGCGTTCATCGTAAAGATTTCATAGTCGCCACCCTGGTTTGCGGCAAAAGCTATCTGGCTGTTATCTGGCGACAAAGCTGTACACAACCCAAGAAAGGGAAATTCGTCTAGTTTAGGGGCATCCGCTATACGGCGGCTCTCGCTCCCGGCAACGCTCACCGTGTAGCATCCCCGGGCGCAGGTGATAATCTCGGTCTCATCCCGCGATAACGTGAGGCACGAGTAACCAGGTTCGGCCAGGTGTTGGAGGTTGTCGCCAGTCGTGTCAATAGCATAGAGCGCAGTGACTCCTGGCTCTTCGCCATGACCTGCTACAATGCCAGGACTTGCGGCAAAGACGATTCGCCTTCCATCCGGTGACCAGGCTATCGGCCATGGAGTATGTGCGTGCCCAAAACAGTCAATCAAGTGGCGCAGGTTGTTCCCATCAGTGTCCACAACGTAGATCGCCGTGATTTTGTCGTCCACTGATAGAAAGGCAATCTGGTTTCCGTCTGGAGACCAGGTTGGGTAATACGCCCTCACGCTTGTACCCGTTAAGCAACGAACAGGGTTGCCAGTTGTGTCCATAACACAGACTCTGCCCGCTGAAGTGAAAGCAATCCTGCCACCGTCCGGCGACCAGACTGGTTGGTCGCCGATCATGTTACCGGCAGTCGCACAGTGGAGATTGCCCCCATCGGCGTTCATGATGCAGATGCGAGGTCCCAGGCGGCGATATGAAGAGAAGGCGATTTGGCTGCCGTCCGGCGACCAGGCCGGCTGTGAATTCGAAGCTTTGTTCGTAGCCAAAGAAGAGAGCACACATATCATTAGGATGGCTGTATACCCCACGGCTAGACAACCCATTGTCTGCTGGCGTGTGATACGCTTGGTCTCTCTCGATGAACTGGATGACTCTGGTTCTGCCGTCATTCAACCTCCTTATTCAGCGGCGGGGGCAGCGACAGTTACCGAGACACAAAGAGCCACAAAAGTTTCGCGGCTTGGGCGATGCGCGATAAGCTATCCGCCAAAATGGCGAACGACCGCGATTAAATCCGCCAGCACGCCAAAGGCCGTCGTCTCGGTCCCGGCATCTTCTTCGATGACGGTCAGGCCTGGCAGCGTGTCCAGCGTGAAACGGACGACGCTGTTCGTGCCGGTGACAAGCGCGAACGGATCGCTCATGCTCACGGCTTCCGGCGCGACGCGCGTGCGGATGCGCCCACCCTCGCGCCAGGCGCGGCACAGCAGCTTGATGCGCTCGTTGCGGGCCAGCGCTTCGCGCAGCATTTGCGGCGTCACGTCCCGGATGCCGGTGCGATCTACCTGCGTTGGGCGTAGGTCGCCGTCCATCAGCACGTTGACGAGCACAGCGGTCTTGGTCGCCGCGTCCCAGCCGTCCACATCGTTGCTGGGATCAGCTTCCACTATGCCCCTCGCCTGCGCTTGCTTGAACGCATCGTCGAACGATGTGCCGCTTTCCATTTGGGTGAGGATAAAGTTGGTTGTGCTGTTGAGGATGGCGCGGAAGCCTATCACATCTGCGCCTTGCAGCCCTTCGCGCGCCATCGAAAAGATTGGCGCGCCGTCCATCACGGTGGACTCGAAATAGAACGCGCGGCTTTTGGCGGCGGCGCCGTCGCGCAACTCGCGGTAGCCGTGCGCCAATGGCCCCTTGTTCGCCGTGACGATGTGCAGCCCCGCGTCGAGCGCAGCGCGGCAGTGGTCGAGCGCGGGCTGGCCAGTCTGCGGGTTGAGCGGCGATAGCTCGACGAGCGTGTTCGCCACTCCCGAACGAATCAGGCGTAAGTTATCGTGCACATCCCGCAAGTGGTTCAGTCTGTCCAGCTTCTCGCCGCTTTCGACTGCGGCCAGTGTAGCGTTCACGTCCAACCCGGCCGGGTCGGCCGCCAGACCGTGGCGACCCGTGCTGATGCCGGTGACGCGCCACGTCAGGTTGTGCCGCTCGCGCAGTTCGTCGCGCTTGCGCTGCATCAGTCGCACGAGTGCGCGCCCCACGTTGCCAAAGCCGATGAGAGCGATGGTCAGTTCCATTTGCCGCTCTTCTTTCCGCGAATCACGCGAATCTTTGCTCATTCCAACTCGGCTATGTTGTACTGATCGCAGACCTAAATCTGGAGTCAAGGCTTCAGCCGGGTCATGCGCCTTCGGCGTCCAGCTAAAGCTTCGACTCCAACCTGCAATCTACACCCGAATCGTTTGCCACTGGTCTGACCGGAAGCGCCACCAGAACGCGCTCGCGCGGAAGCAGAAATCCACGGCAATCGCCAGCCACGCGCCGATCAGTCCCATGCCGAGCATTTGACCGAGGAGTGTCGTCACGATCACGCGCAAGCCCCACACGCTGAACACGGTGATTGCCAACGTCGCGCGTGTGTCGCCCGCGCCGCGCAAGCCCGCCGCAAAGACAAAGCTAGTCGCCATCAGCGGCTGGATGAGGGCAGCCATGCGCACGACGGGCACGCCCAGCGTGATGACGTCCGGGTCGTCAATGAACAGCCGGATGAGCGCGCGGTCAAAGACGAACATGGCCGCGCCCATGATCGCCATCACCAGCAGCGCGCCGCGAAACGCCACGTAGGCGCTTTCCCGCGCGCGTTGCGGCTGCTGCGCGCCAAGCTCCTGGCCCACCAGCGTCGTGGCTGCCACGGAAAAGCCCCAACCAGGCAGGAACGAAATCTGCGCTACGCGCCAGGTCACCTGGTGCGCCGCGAATGCCGCCGTGCCAAAGCGCGCAATGACGACGGTGAGGCTCGTCATCGCCAGTTGGAACAGAATTTGCTCCGCGCCCGCCGGCAGCCCGATGTTGAGGACGCGCCGAATGCATGTCACGTCCGGGCGTGGCACACTCCACCCGACGCGCAGCCCGGCTCGCCCGCGCACCAAGAGCGCCAGGACGATCAACCCGCCGATGGTCTGACCCGAAGCCGCGCCTAACCCGGAACCGACCACGCCCAAGCGGGGCAGCCCGGCCACGCCTTGCGTCAGGCTCCATGCCACGCCGATGTTGACGATGTTGACGACCAGCATCACCACAAGTGGCGTGCGCGTGTCGCCCGCGCCGCGCAGTGCCGCGTTCCCGATGAGGAGGATCGAGAAAAAGAAGAACGATGGCGCGATGGTTCTGAGGTAGCGCGTGCCTTGCTCGACCACGTCCGGCTCTCCGCCGAACCAGGCAATGATCGGTCGCGCAAAGATGGATACCACCACGGCCGTCACCAGGCCAATGCCGACGGCCAGCAGGAGCGATTGGCGCGCGGTGCGTGTGGCCTCTGCCGGGTTTTGCGCGCCTACGTGGCGGGCGACGAGAGCCGTCGAGCCGACGCCGATGGCGCTCAGGAATGCCGCAGTCAGGTTGAGCATCTGCCCGCCCAGCCCGACGCCATCCAACGCCGCCGCGCCCAGGTGGCCCACGATGTAAAAGTCCACCAGGCCGATCATCATCGCCAGGGTTTGTTCCGCCACCGCCGGCCAGGCCAACGTCATCACGCGGCGGGTCAGCGCCGGGTCGGTGCGCAGCAATGTGGCCGCCATCCAATCCATGAGATTGAATGATGGAGAAGCGACTCGTGTGTCAACGTCCATTGAGAATCATTTGCTTACCCTTGCGAAGGTTGTTGAAACCTAAGGGTGTCTGAGCAGTTCCAGAAATCATCTTTTGCGTGGGCTGGGCCGGCGGTGCAGAGAACGGTCGGGGCCGAACGACTGCTCCATAAGCGCCCAGATGTCACTCCATAGATCGCAGTCGGCGAGGCTGCCCTGAATGTCGTCCATCTCGCGTTCCAGCGTCGCCTGGTCAGTCTCGCTGAGGATAGACAAAATTGCATTCGCCACGCCCACGCGAATCTCCGTGTCGGCTTTGAACTGGCGATGCACGGTGCGCAGCAGAGGAATGTCTTCCATCTGGCCCACCGCGATCATGGCCGTGGCGGCATTGGCCACTCTTTCGTTATCGCCTGTCTTGAGTGATTCGCGCAAGTAAGGCAACACGCGCTCATCACCCAGGAAGGACAAGCTGAGCGCCGCCGTCGAGGCGCGCTCGAGGTCGCGCCGGTTGGCCTGGAAGAAAGCCCAGATCGGCTCGACGGCGCGCGCGTCGCCCGTCCTCCCCAAGAGCGAAACGACTTCGTCGGCGGCATCTGGGTCGAGCGTGGGGTCAGCCAGCGCTGCCAACAGTTCATCGGTGATAGCATCGGCCATCTTGGACAGCAGCCGGAAGGCGCGATCGTGCGCGACTTGAGTCGGGCCGCCGAGTTGCCGGATCAAGTCAGGCACTTGTTTCTTGTAGTGGTGATATTCACGCAGGGCCAGGCGATGGCTCCGGCGGAGGCTGGCGGCGGCAGCTTCCAGAACTTTGACGTTAGGCATGGTGGTCACCTCCACGTCGGGTCCGAGCGTTGCGTGGAAACATCAGGCGGCTCCTTTCGGCAATGGCTGGGTCGGATTGAGCGCATCCAATGCGAGCAATAGGCACGTCACACCGGCGATGCTGTCCATCTCGCCGGAGCGTACCATAGCCAAAAGCTGATCGGGTGTGAGGGATAGCGTTATGAGGTTTTCGGTGTCGTCCAGGCGAGGCGTGGACATTTGCCGCGCGCCGCGCGCCAGGAACATGTGTGCGCGCGCGGCGCTGCGATTGGTGTCCAACACGACGCTGCCGAGGCGCTGCCAATCCTCGGACACGTAACCGGTCTCTTCGAGCAGCTCGCGCTGCGCGGCGGCCAGCGGCTCTTCGTTCGCATCCAGGTAGCCGGCGGGCAGATCGTAACACAGCCTGCCCGGGCCGTGCTTGTATTGCTGCACGAGCGGCACGTGTCCATCGTCCGTGAGCGCGAACGTCACCGCGTACTCGCGCGTTTGCGCCAAGAGATACCCTTCGATGACGTGGCCGTTCGCCAACTGCACGTCTTGCTCGATCACTTGCAGCCAGGGACGGCGATCCAACAACTCTTTTGATCGGAGTACTTGCCAGAGTTTCATCACCAGTCCCGTGATCAGGTAGTCGAATAATCAGATTGCAGGACTATGCTATTCGACTACAAGGCTATGAGCCGACAAGAATGCCGTGGGTGATGTCACCGTGTCACCCACGGCCAGGAAATGTGCTGTGCAGGCAGGACGAAGCTAGTTTACCTTACAGATGCCGGGACCTGTCTCCTTGTTGCTGCCGGTTCCCCGCCCGGTGATGACCACTTTCACCGGGGTGCAACCGGGACACGAGACTTGCACAATTGTATTGACGGCACCCTCAAATCGCGACGGATAATAGCATCTGAACTTTTTCTCGCTGGCGAACCAAGAGCAATTAGCCGTGTCGTTGATCGTATAATTGCCCGGTCCGCCGTATACACCGATAAAAAAGTAGCCAGCCCATTCGCTATCTGAGAGGCGGACACAATTCCAGGGACCACTGGCGGTCGGGTCAGCACTAAATGGACCTGACCCATTTGGCGGAATACCGCCGGTTTGAGCGGGTGTAGCCGTCGCTACGGCGGAAGCTGTAGATACAGGTCGTGCTGTTGGCGTTGGGCCGCGTGTGGCTGTGGGAGCAGGCACGACAATACTCACGTCCGTCGCAGTAATGACCTGGCCTGCCGGTCGCTGCAACGCCCAATGGCCAGAGTACGTTCCAGGCGTCTGTGGCGCTTTCATGTTCAAGCTCACGTCCACTGATTTGCCGATATCCGCCACATCCACCGGCACGCTGTCGGGAGCGCCGAGTTTGTCTCCGCTCTGGAAAACCAACACCGAACCCTTTTCCCACGCGCAGTTGCCCGAACTCGTGAAACGCCACGTCTTGACAAAGGCATCGCCGGGCTTGAACTGCGAGCCATCCGGCACAGTCACATCGGCCACTTGCGCCACAGGCTTGCACGCGGCGGCAGTTGCCGTCAGGTCTGGCGGCGAGGTCGGCGTAACCAGCACAATCGCCTGCGGAATCGCAGAAATGGAAACGCCGTCGGCCAGGCCAATCGCTTGAGCGGATATCCAGCCCACCGTGCCTTCGGCGTCTACTTTGAGCCAGGCGCTATCGCTGCTGCGTCCGCGGATTGTCAACGGCGCGCCTTTGGGCAACCCGCCAATCACCTGGCCGTTGGGCGAAGTGCGCAGCTCAGCATTGTCTGCTTTGACCGTTCCGACAAAGCTGGATGGCGTCGGCGTCGCCTGCGGCGCGCCCGTCGGTGTGGCCGTGGGCGCGGATGTAGGGGTCTGGTTGGCCGCGGCCAATGCCTGCGCGGTCGCCGTGCCGCTCAACGCGCGCGCTTGGTTTTGCTGATTTATGAAACCCACGGCGGCCACGCCAATTGCCCCAACAAACAATACGGCCAGCACAATCAGCACAATGATCCACGCGGACAGTCCGGCTCGGCGCGCTGGCGCCACGGGCACAGCCGGCGCAGACGGCGGTGTAACCACCGTCGGGGTGGAAGGCTTGCCCACGACGGTGGACGGCGCAGCACGAGCCGAAGTTGGAAACGGCGTGATCGCTCCCGTGCCGACCGCCGTCGCGCCGGCCGGCAGCGCTCGCGCCCGCATCGTATCGGTGGGCGTTTCGTCAACCGTCACCCCGGACGCGCGCTTGAGATCGTTGAGCATGTCGCCGACGTGCTGGTAGCGGTCGTCGGGATTCTTGGCCATCGCCTTGAGGATGACGCGCTCGACGGGTTCCGACACTTCGGGGTTCGCCTGGCGCGGCATGGGCAGCGACTCGTTGATGTGCTTGAGCACCACAGCCAGCGGCGTGTCGGCCTCATAGGGCAGTCGTCCAGTGACCAGTTGGTACAACATCACGCCCAGCGAGTAAATGTCGCTGCGCTCGTCGCCGGGTTGGCCCATGCCCTGCTCCGGGGCCATGTACGACGGCGTGCCGACCATCGCGCCAGTGGCGGTGAGTTGGGTGGCGCCTCCCCCGGAGAAAATCTTGGCGATGCCAAAGTCGGTCAGGATGACGTTGCCCTGCTTGTCAATCATGACGTTGGCCGGCTTGACGTCGCGGTGAACCATCCCCAGCCGATGCGCGTACTTGAGCGCAGAGCCGACCAGCAAACTGATCCGCACGGCCTCGTCAATCGAAATCCATTGGTTTTTCTCCTCCAGGTCCTGCAAGCGGCCCTTGAGCGTCTCACCGTCAATGAATTCCATCACCATGTAGGACAGGCCGCTCTCCACGTCAAAATCATGCACCTGGACGATGTTCGGATGGCGCATGCTGGCGACGAGCTTGGCTTCACGCTGGAAACGCGCCAAAAAGTCCTTGTCCTCAGACAGGAACGAGTGCATCACCTTGACCGCCACGTAGCGATCGAGGCCGGGCTGATAGGCCTTGTACACCTCGGCCATGCCGCCGCGTCCGAGTTGTTCGACCAGGCGATACTTGCCGAGAGTTTTGCCCGCCAAGCCTTGTATTGCCATCTTTTTCTCCTCTGCCGTGGTAACGGGTTCCACATCCCGTCAGTGGGCAGTGGCCTCATCCGGCACGCTAAAGCGCACTTGCCGCGTTTGGAGCACCGTGCCATCGTGGATCAAATCTATGCGCGCCGTATACTCGGAAGCGCGCTCGGGTTGGCTCAGGTGCATCGTCAAGGTATTCGTCCGATCCAGCGCGCTGATCACGGACACAGCGCGTTCCACACTGCCATCCGGGCGCAAGAGTGTCACATCGAAACTGGGCTGCTCGACGAAAGGCGTCAAAGTTACCTGAACGGCTACCCGCTTCCCATCGGGCAGCGGGCGCACCTGCACTTGTGTGATTCGAACGTCTGGGGGAAGACGAGATTGATTTTCTTCGTCCTCAAAAAACATGATATCGGGCATGCATCTTTCCAAATGATTATACACCCGCTGCAAGGGTTCGCAAATCGTAACCGCTCACCTTTGCGAAGGTTTCAAGGAGACACATGGCGAATGCGACTAGAACCTTCGCAAGGGTGAGCAACCACCGATAGGTTATTCGTCAAACAACCAGGTGGACTCTTGGTAAAAGCGTATCTCTTTATCGGTGAGTTTCCGGCGCAGCCAGGCCGTCAACCACTCGTTCTTTTCGGCGAGTGGCTGATCTTTTTCCATCATCGCCAATGGGATGTTGAGACGAAGCGCGCGGCGAGGGATGACGTGGCGCGTGATGCCGGCCGGCAGGCGGGCGCTGTTGCGGGCCAACTCGAGGATCTCAGACGGCTCATAGTGCGGGAACACGACCAACGCCGTCACGTTCTCGTAATACGGCCGGACTTGATCGAGGTAGTCGGTGTTGACGCGGTAGATGCGGCTGCGGTAGCGATAGGCGTCTACCAATGAGTTGAGCAGTGCCGCTCGGATGTGCAGGTCGCTTTCGCCGCGCGCGATAAATACCTGTCCATCCGGGCAGACAACGTAGGCCATCGCGTCACGACGGGCCAGGGCCGCGCGCGCATGGAGCAAGTCGTTTTTCTGGAACGTGATGCCGGGGATGTTCTGGATTGCAGCGGCAAACTCGTCGTGTGGAATATCGGCCACCAGGTGATACCACGTGTCCAGGATCAACTCCGGGTCTTCATAATCTACCACTTGCACGACGACATGTGGAACACCCAGATCCGCCAGCGCGGTCGTGCGGTTCGCTCCATCCAGCACCACAAAGCGCTGGACGCCATTGATCGGCGCGACCACCGGCGGATTCTTGAGCATGCCATCCCGCTGGATCCGCTCGGACAGCGGCGTGGAGCGGCTGACATCGTGCTGCTCGTGCAAGACCAAGTCACCCGTCGCCACAAAGCGCAGGTCGGGTATCTCAATTTCGCTTCGATGGAGTGTCATCGCTTATCCCCCAAAAATTGGCGGAAGCTTACCATACTTGCGCGACGCTGTCAACGCGCTGGGTAACTTGCCCTTGTGAAGGAGACACCTTTGTAAGGTGAGCAGTACCGCACTTGACAGATTGGCACTTGGTTGTATGATTAAGCCGTGCTCGCCCCCCCTCGACCAGCATTGATCATGATCAAGGAGGGTGCAATGAAATCCAGACGAAGCCTGTGCGCGCTGATCGTTGCGGCGTTGCTGATTACTGTATCCGCGAGTGCGGTGCAAGGGGCGCCAGTCACCTCGACGGTTCCGGCGCAAGACCTCGCACACCCCAGTAGTTCCACTTGCTACACGGTCCAGCCCGGCGATAATCTTTACCGCATCTCACTGCGCCTGGGCGTCTCCATGTATGCCTTGATGCAAGCCAATGGCCTGAGCAATCCGAATCATGTTTACGTGGGCCAGGTTCTGTGCATCGGCAATACGGCGCCTCCCCCCGCGCCTCCGCCTGCGCCTTGGCCTGCCCCTCGGCCTGCGCCTCGGCCTGTCCCCTCGGCGTGTGGCTTTCATTACACCGTGGCGTATGGCGATACGCTCGGTACCATCGCCGCCCGCTTTGGCACAACCGCGTACGCCATCATGCTGCGCAATGGCCTGTCGAATCCCAACTTTGTTTATCCTGGCCAAGTGCTCTGCATTCCGGTGCCCTATACCCCACCGCCTCCATCTACCAGTGGGACCTGGCGCGGCGAGTATTATAACAACAATCAGCTTGCCGGCGCGCCATCTGTCGTCCGTTACAATTCAGCGATTGACTTTGATTGGGGCCTGGGTTCGCCTCATCCTCAGATCTGCGCGGACAACTTTTCGGTCCGGTGGACGCGCAAGCTGTGGCTGAACACGGGGACGTGGCGTTTCACGACGACGACCGACGATGGTGCGCGGCTATACGTGGATGATGTTTTGGTGATTGACCAGTGGCATGAACAGCCGGCGACGACGTACACTGCCGATGTGCCGCTGAGCGCAGGTTATCACACGGTCCGCATGGAGTATTTTGAATTGACGGGACCTGCGTTGGCGCATCTGAGTTGGGGCTTGGTTGGCGGCTTCGGACCATGCCCGACGCCCGGATTTCTCACCGCTTCGCCATGTGCTCCCACGGGCACATGGTTTGGAGAGTACTATAATAACATGTTCCTGGCCGGCGGCCCAACCTTCACCCGCACCGATGCGGCGGTGGATTTCGATTGGGGCCGCACGACTCCGCCCGGCCCCGGCGTTGAAAAGTACCTGTGGTCGGCGCGCTGGAGGGGAAACTTTTATCTGACCGGCGGAACGTATCGCTTCCATGTCCTCGTGGACGACGGTGCCCGCCTGTTTGTGGACGGGAAGATAGTTATTGACCGATGGGTAGATAACCCCGGCGTCGAGTTCTTGGGCGACAAGCATCTGAGCACGGGGAATCACGCGATCAAAGTCGAGTACTACCAAAAGGGCTATGATGCCAAAATTAAGTTGTGGTGGGAAAAGCTGAACTAGTCGGGTAGTTGAATGGTCAGCCGACGCATCCCGATGCGTTGGCTGTGGTCAAACGTGCGGCGCACCAGCATCATGCGGTGCGCCGCACATTTTGATTCACAGGTTCTCGATTTGCACCGGCTTGACCGGGTCGGCCAAGTCAAAGTGAAAGACCTTGCCGTAAAAGTACAACTCGGCTTCCAGCGTGCGCTGGATGGTTTCGGCGCGGCGGAAGCCATGCTGCTCGCCTTCGAACGGCAAATAAGCCACCGGCAGTCCCTTGGCGCGCACGGCTTCAAACATCAGCTCTGATTGATTGGGTGGAACAACTTTATCCTCCAATCCCTGGAATAAGATGATGGGGCATGTGATGCGGTCGGCAAAGTGAATCGGCGAGCGCGCCACGTAAAGGTCGCGTTGTTCCGGGTAGGGGCCGATCAGGCTGTGGTTGTAGCGCGATTCGAACTTGTGTGTGTCTTTATCCAGTGCTTCCAGATCGCTGACGCCAAAGTAGCTGGCGCCGGCGGTAAAGACGTTGCGGAAGGTGAGCGCGCAGAGCGTCGTGTAACCGCCCGCACTGCCGCCGCGAATGGCGAGCCGTTTCTTATCCACCAGCCCGCGCTCCACCAGGTATCGTGCGCCATTCACGCAGTCGTCCACGTCCACCACGCCCCATTGGCCGTTGAGCCGTTGCCGATAGGCGCGGCCATAGCCGGTGCTGCCGCCATAGTTGACGTCGAGCACCGCAAACCCGTGACTGGTCCAGTATTGAATCCCCAGGTCGAGTGCGCTTGAAGTGGCTGCGGTTGGCCCGCCGTGGCTGAGAACCAGCAAGGGAGGCCGCTCGCCGGATGGTGCGACATGGTCACAGTTTTGTGGCGGATAGAAGAAGGCATGCGCTGTCAGTCCGTGTTCAGTGGGGAACTCGATCGCTTGCGGGATAGACAGATACCCCGCGTCAATCGCGATACTGTGAGTGCGGCGCAGCACGCTGAGCCGCCGTGTGGCAAGATCAAGCAGGACGACCGAGGGTGGTTCCGTCGGCGAGCCGCCGACAAACACAACGCGCCCCGGTGCAGCGCGCACCAGGCTGATGTCGGTGTAAGGAATATCGAGCGGTTCGAGTTGACCCGTCGCCGTGTCGAGCAACGCCAGATGCCACGTGCCTCGCCGAGTGTAGGAACAGACGATGCGGTGGGCTGACTCGAATGCATAAGTGGACATGCCAAAGACCCACTGCGGCCTGCCGAACTCGGCTTCCATCGGGCACAGCGGCTCGACCTGCCCTTCGCGCCAGCGGTAAAGGTTCCACCAGCCGGTTCGATCGGAGACGAAATGCAGTCTGCCATCGGGCGACCACTCTGGTTGGAAGATAGACTCATCCACACCGCCTGCGACGCGCTCGGCCCGGCTCACCTGCCCGTCGGGTGTCAGCTCGCCGACCCATAGCTCGGTCCCATCCCACGGCATGTTGGGATGATTCCACGTGAGCCACGCCAAACGTGACCCATCCGGGCTGAGGCGCGGCGACGAGTAAAAGTCGTTGCCCGAAACAAGCACCTGCCCGCCTTCGGCGTTGCCATTCAAATCGAGGCTCGCTAGCGTGTTGACCGCTTCTCGCGCGGGGACGGTGTGGTCTTCGCGCACATAGACCATGCGGTTCCGGCGGCGATCCATGACGCCTTCGGCGTAGCGCAGATCAACTGCCGGCGTGATGGGCTGCGGTTCGGAGCCAGGGGCCAGGCGGTATACACGCTGGTCGGCAAAGTTCGAAAAGTAGAGCGTGCTCTCCACGGAGATAAAGCCTCCTCCACCATATTCATGGACGCGCGTGCGCGCGTTGAAGGGGGCCGGATTCACATCCGTTATCTGTCCATTGGGTGTTCGCCGCGCGACGACGTTCCGTCCGCCCTCGGCGGGGCGTCCCTCGTTCCAGAGGATATCGTCTCCGTCCATCGTGGCTTGACTTAGCCCTATCGTCCCGGCCGCGATCAAGCTGGCGGTGATGGGCGATTTCCAGGAACCATAGGGTGCGATTCGTACAGTCATTTTTGCCTCCCGAGTTATTGACCGACGACCGTTGGCCGCATTTCCCGGCGGTCCGTCGTTGTCGGTCGGTGGTCGTCTCATTTCTTGCGCTTGATTGTTTTCTTCCTGTTAGTCACCGTCGGCTTGACACCCAGGTGATCGTTCAAAAACTCGGCCCGCTTTCGGAACGCATCCACCCGATTGCTGACCTTGCGGAACCCGTGTCCCTCGTCGGGATAGATGACGACGTCGTATGGCACGCCCATGTCTTTTAGCACTGTCGCCGCTTGCTCGGTCTCGGACGCCGGGCAGCGCGGATCGTTTGCCCCGGCGATCATTTGCACCGGCGCGACAATGTTCTCCATGAAAAAGACCGGCGAGTACTCGCGGTACCGATCGGCGTCCTTGATCGGGTCGCCAAAGTTTTGCTCGTCCCAATACTTTAAATCCTCACGCTCGTTTTCGTGCTCGGTGAACCAGTTGAGGAATGGGACGATGGCCGATCCGGTGGCGAATACTTGCGGATGCCGCGTGAGGGCCGTCATCGTGAGGTAGCCGCCGTAACTTGCGCCCGTGATGGCGATGCGCTTCGGGTCAGCGTAGCCTTCGCGGACAAGAAACTCGGCCCCGGCGATCACGTCGCGCATGTCGCCGCCGCCCAGCTCGAAGCGGTTGGCCTCTTGGAATTCGCGGCCATAGCCGGTGCTGCCCCGATAGTTGGGCGCGAGCACCACATAGCCCTGGCTCACAAGATGTTGCACCGGCGCAAACCAGGCGTTTTGATACTGCGAGGTCGGCCCGCCGTGGATGTACAGGATCGCAGGCAGCGGGCCGCGTTTCCTGTGTGGCCTGTACAGGAAGCCGGAAATCGTCAGACCGTCGCAGTGCCAGCGTACGACCTGGGGAGCGACAAATTCATCGCTCGCCAATTCCTTAGGCAGCGAGCGCGTAAGTTGGCGCTTGCGCCTGGTCGAAAGCGAAAGCGCCCACAGGTCGCAAGGATTGCACGGACCGTCGTAGAGAAATACCAAGTGTTTGCCATCGGACGTGAATTGTGGCCATTGATGTACCCCCGGCGCGACGCGGACGTATCGAACTGCGCCCGTCGTCAGGTCTTTGATGCCGACGCTCACGTTGCCGTCCTCATTCCATGTGAAGGCAAGTCGGTCACCTTGAGGCGACCAACCCGGCTGAGTCGCCTCGTTGGGGCCGGTCGTCTCCTGGACCAACTCGCCTGTGTCAATGTCGTAGGTAAAGATACAGTTGACGCCGGTCGAGTTGGACGTAAAGGCCAGGCGCTTGCCATCGGGTGACCAGCAGACCAGTCGCGCATCTATCGGCCCATCTGGCCCGCCGACGATTTTGGCCTCGCCACCGTCGAGCGGGACAACGAACACCCATGCCTCCTGGCCTTGAGCCAGCGCGGTCACGGCCAACCGCCGGCCATCTGGCGACCAGTCCACCAGCATGTCGGAATACTCGTGACGTGTCATCCGCTGCACCTGACCCGCGCCGTCGGCGTCCACGCGCAATGTGTAGGTGGCGAATTTGCCGTCCCGGTTGGAGACGAACGCGATGCACCTGCCATCCGGCGACCACGAGACAACCGGGTTAATCGTTTCATCGGGTGTGTCGGGAGTCAGGTTGCGCGCCGCGCCCGGAGTCAGGTCGTAAAGGAAAATGTCATAGTTCTCGTCGCCGGCATAGTCCTGGGCAAAGGCGAGGCGATTGCCCTGGGGCGAAAATACGGGCGACATTTTGCTTTCCGGGCCAGAGGTGATTTTCTTTGGTTGGCCGCGGCCAGTCAGCGGGACGAGATAGGCCTCCCACTGACCGGACTTGTCCCACACGACGGCAGCAGTCTGTCCGTCGGGCGAGATAGCGTAGCCGAGCCACGGGTAAATGCTCGGAATACGGATGAGCTGTTCGATGTCGAGAGGCTTTGTCATCGTGTCACCTTCCTTTGCGTAGATGTTTTATTCGTCATCCAGTGGTAGAATTATACTGCCAATCGCAAGCAATCACTTCGCGTTATCCCGATCCGGACAAGGAGCGTCTTATGAGTTTCCGTCTGCAGTGGCCTGTCAAAAACAGTTTCATCACTCAACAGTTTGGCGAGCGGCCCGAGTTTTACAGGCCGTTGGGCTTGCCGGGGCACGAGGGCATAGACTTTAATGCCCCGGAGGGCACCGCGGTCTATGCCGCCGCCGACGGCGTGGTCAGTGAAGTTCGGCTGGATGGCGACTCGGACCCGATACGCAAACCCTACGGGAATCAGGTTCGCATCCAGCACGATGGTGGATACATGACCACCTATGCTCATTTGTCCCAGGTCATCACCCGGCAGGGTCAGACCGTGGGGGCAGGACAATTGATCGCTCTTTCGGGCCACACGGGCAACTCACAAGGGGCGCACCTGCATCTGACGCTCAAGAAGCAAGGCGCAACCCAGGCCGGCCAGACGAAATTTCCTTACGATATCATTGATCCTAATTCATATCTGGCGCCGTTTGCGGAAAGCCAGCCCGAGCAACCCGCACCACCTGCTTCCGCACTCCAGGTTCAGATCGCCAGCCCCGACGTGGGATACCTCAACATGCGCAGCGCCCCCTCGGCCAGCGGCGCATTGGTGACCCAGTCGCCCGACAAGGCAGTGCTCGACGTGTTAGAAGTGGCGGATGTTGCGCGCGGCAAAATCGGGAAACAGGGCCAGTGGCTATGGGTTCGCACGTCGGATGGCAAAGAGGGATACGTGGCTGCCTGGTATGTGCGCTTGCCCGATTCGAGTCCGACTCCAACTCCCGCACCGAGTCCGGCCCCTACACTTGCGGCGGTCATTGCCGTCACTGTCAACAGTCCCTATACGCCGCTCAAGGTGCGCAAAGGCCCCGGTGTCCAGTACGACGTATTGGCTCAAGCGCCTGACGGCACCATGCTCACAGCATTGGAATCTGCTGATGCGGTCAAAGCCAAAGTGGGCCAGCCGGGCCAGTGGCTCCAGGTGCAGACGCCCGATGGCGTCAATGGCTATTCGGCGGCGTGGTACTTGCGCATGGCATAGGAGTGTAACCCCACCCCAGCTCTCCCCCTACAAAGGGGGCGGAGTGCGCTGTGCGGCTATCTGAGCGCCGCGATGATGGCCCGGCAAAAGGCGGGCAGGTCATCCGGGCTGCGCGAGCTGATCAGGTTGCCATCCCGCACGGCTTCCTCGTCCACGTAAATCGCTCCGGCATTGATCACGTCGTCTTTGATCGCCGGGAGACAGGTGGCGCGCTTGCCTTTCAAGATGCCGGCCGAGATGGGCACCCAGCCCGCGTGGCAGATATAGGCCACCAGCTTGCCCTGCTCAAACATGCTTCGCACCAAATCGAGCATGGGGCGATGACGGCGCATCAAGTCCGGCGCGTACCCGCCGGGGATGATGATGGCGTCAAAGTCATTGGCCGAGACTGCCTCGGCGGCAGCGTTGATCTTGACCGGGTAGCCCAGTTTGCTCTTGTACTCGTCCACGCCGGGCATGCCGACGACGGTCACGGTTGCGCCCGCCTCGCGCATCCGCAGGAGCGGATACCATAGCTCCAACTCGTGATAGTTGTTCTCGGCTAAAATGGCAATGCGTTTGCGTTCCAGTTCCATATGATCCTCCTTGTGATGTTTTTACCCATGTTTGTGTCCAACGCCAACATTGTCATCGCGGCGATGAGCGTGTCTTATGCCAGCTTTGCCCGCCCGTATTGCTTCGGCCATGCGAGGTCGTGCCCCAACACGCGCGCCGCATCGAGCGGCCAATACGGATGTCGCAGCAGCTCGCGGCCCAACGCCACTACGTCGGCGCGACCATTCCTCACGATCTCTTCCGCCATCTCCGGCGTCGTGATCAGCCCTACCGTCATCGTGGCGATGCCGGCCTCGCGCCGAATCTTTTCCGCAAACGGAACCTGGTAGCCCGGCCCGGTGGGTGGAGCGAACGACGAGATGCCGCCTGACGAGCAATCTACCATATCCACGCCGTGAGCCTTGAGCCAGCGCGCCACTTGAACTTGATCGTCAACCGTCAGTCCACCCTCGACCCAATCGGTGCACGACAGGCGCACGAGCAAAAGTCGCTGCTCCGGCCAGACTTGACGCACTGCGTCCACCACGCGCAGAAGCATCCGCGCGCGATTCTCCAACGAGCCTCCGTACTCGTCCGTGCGTTGATTCGAGATCGGCGAAAGAAACTCGTGCAGCAAATAGCCGTGCGCCGAGTGAATCTCGACTGCGTCGAATCCGGCCGCCAGCGCGCGTTGGGCAGCCGCGCGAAAAGCGGATACCACAGCATCCACCTCGGCTAGGGTCAACGCGTGTGGCGTCACCCAATCGGCATCCTGCGGGACCGCGCTCGGCGCGACCGGCACGGCTGGCCCGGCTCCGCGCTGTGGGCTAAACGCTTTGCGTCCGGCGTGCGCCAGTTGACTGCACGTCGCCGCGCCTTGCGATTGGCACAGCCGCACGATGCGCGAAAGCGGAGCGATTTGCGCGTCGTCCCACAGGCCCAGATCGTTCTGGCTGATCCGTCCGCGCGCTTCGACCGCTGTCGCTTCGGTGACGATCAGCCCGACGCCTCCTGTGGCTCGCGAGACGAGGTGCGCCAGGTGCCAGTCGGTGGCGAGACCGTCTTCGCCCGCCGAATACATGCACATGGGCGACATGGCAATCCGGTTGCGCAGCGTCACGCCGCGCAGGGTGAGTGAAGAGAAGAGTTGTGACATGGGAGATCTCCTGTGAAGATTATTCTATTCCAAATGCTAACCTCGATATCTTGCCCAATTGTTGTTGGTGGAGTAGGGGAGGCCCTTCACGACAACCGGTAGTACTAGCGGGCAGATAGTTTGCGCAGCGTGAACTCGTCGAACCGGATACCGTCGGGCCGGACTCCGGCGACGGCAAGCGTCATTCCGGTGACACTCACCTGGACCGAGTGGTAAGTGCTGGTAAAGTAGACGGAGGCTGGATCGGGCTGCCCCTTGGCGTAGAGCGGCGCTCCTCCGCCGCCGGTGACGATATAAGTGATGCCGTTCGCCACGCTCCGTTCATAGTCGTGATCGTGTCCGTTGAACACCAAGTCTATGCCATATTGCCTGAACAATAGTTCCATCACGGCGCGAACGCCCAAGTCGCTTCCGTGCTCCCTGCCGGAACTGTAGGGTGGAATATGAAAGAAAACCACTTTCCATTGCTGGCTGGCATGGGCCAGGTCATTCTTGAGCCATTGAACCTGTGGGGAGCCGGACGAATAATCAGCGTAACCATCAATCTCCAGCGCGACAAAATGAACATTCCCATAATCGAACGAATACCAGCGTTTATTGTTGGGCCAGTCAAAGTGATCAAAATAGCAGCAAGGGGCGCCGCCTTCGTGGTTGCCCAGTGCTCCATAGAGGGGAATCTGGCTCAACAAATCGTGCTCGATGGAATAGAAGGTGGTCCACTGAGCAGGATCATTGCCGTCCGCCACAAAGTCGCCTGTGTGCAGAACGAAATTCGGCGCGAGCGAAAGAATGCTGCTCACCACTTGTTGGTGAGCGACCGGGTTTGAGCGTGTATCTCCAAAAGCGACGAACGAGAAGGTTGTCTGTGTAGGTGTTGTCGCGGTCAGAGTGATCGCGTGGTGCGCGATGGGAGTCGAGTCGTTTATAGTGGATTCATAGGTGGCAGTGGGAGTGACGGATTGCAAGTCGGGGCCGCGCGTCAGAGTGACAGCCGGAGACTTGCGCCCGGCGCCCATCAGACCGTAGCAGCCCACCAGCAACATCAACGCCACCAAAGCTGGCGCCACAAGCCGCCACCACGGTTTGTTGAAAGTTCTATCCATGCCGCATCTCCTGGCTCACAGTATAGCACAATGCCCAGGTGATAAGCAATGTCATGGGTCCGAGTTTTTGTTCATTTGCTGGCCCAAAGGAGCTAGACATCAGGCCCAGATGGCGCCGAGTACACCGCAAAAGTGTTGGTGTGGAATGTAGAACAAGATGGCCTCTTGTCCTACGACCGACAGTTTTGCGTTATACCTGATGGCATTTGCCTTATTGACAAAAGACCCAAAAAAGTGTAGGCTAGAAACAGCTTGCCCATCGGAGTACATTATCGTGTCAGAACATTCGGACGCGAGCTATCCCCAGATTCCCGTTCACTTCTCGATCGAGACCTAGTTCAGGCCAACCCGCGTCTGGTACACGCCAGCAGTGTGGGTTTGCCTGTGTCTTCCCCAGGAAGGGATAACCCGAAAGGAGGCAACGATGAGTGTAATGATGGGGGCTGATGTCCTGGTCAAATGCCTGATCCAGGAAAACGTTCCGTTCATCTTTGGCATTCCGGGTGGGCAACTGTGCCCCATTCTGGATGCTGTTCGCCGCTTCGGGAACGATGCGGGCCTGCAATTCATCATGACTCGCCACGAGCAGGCCGCCGCTCACATGGCGGATGCCTATGCCCGCGTGACCGGCGCGCCCGGAGTCTGCATGGGCACGGTCGGGCCAGGCGCGGCTGACCTGGTGCCCGGCGTGTATGCGGCCTGGGCTGACTCGATTCCGATGGTCGTGCTCACGGCCCAGAATCAAAGTTGGAAAAGTTACCCGGAACGCGGCTCGATGCAGTCTCTCGACCAGATCGGCCTGTTCAAGCCGATCACCAAGTGGAGCGCGCGGGTCGCCCATTGGAAGCGGATTCCCGAACTGGTGCAGGCCGCCTTCCGTGCCACCTGCTCAGGCCGGCCCCGACCCGTCCAGCTTGATCTGCATGTGGATATGTTGATGGCAACAGGCGATGAAGCCTCGCTCACTTTCAGTTCGCCTGAGCGATACCGGGCCGAGCGCGGGCCTATGGCCCAGCTCGACTTGATCGAACAGGCTGCGCGGATGTTGGTGGAGGCCGAACGACCCCTCATCCATCCGGGCGGCGGCGCGCTTCGCTCCGGCGCATGGGATCAGGTGCGCGAACTGGCCGAGCATCTTTCGGCGCCCGTGACCACGAGCCAGGGAGCGTGCGGCGTCATCCCAGAGGATCACCCCTTGTGCCTGGTCGCGGGTGGATACGGCGCGCTCGGCGCTCAGGCTGCGGCTGACCTGATCCTGCTGGTTGGTGGGCGGCTGGGGGATGTGGATTTTTGGGGGCAGCCGCCTTTCTGGGGCGAACCCGATCAGCAAAAGCTTATCCAGATTGACATCGAGCCGGAGAACGTGGGTCTCAACCGCCCGGTGGACCTGGCGCTCATCGGCGATGCCAGGGCCACTCTGTCCGCGCTGGTTGAAGCCGTAAAGCGGCTGACGCCGCCTATTCCAGAACGTCCCGACATGGCAGACTATCGCAAGACCCAAGAAGTCTGGCTCGACCAGTTCCGGGAACAGGCTGCGTTGGACAAGAAGCCCATTCATCCTTTGCGTTTGATTCGAGACGTGCGCGCGTTCTTTCCGCGCGAAGCCATCTGTGTTCTAGATGGAGGCAACACCAACGTGTGGGCGCACTACCTCAACCGCGTCTATGCGCCGCGCTCGTTCCTCTGGGCCGCCGATTCGGGCCAATTGGGCACCGGCCTTCCCTATGCCATCGGCGCTAAACTTGCCCGGCCCGACCGGACCGTCTATGCCATTTGTGGAGACGGGGCGTTTGGCCTGAACATCCAGGAGCTAGAGACTGCCGCGCGACTGAATCTGCCGTTAGTCGTCATCGTCGCGAACGATTGCCAATGGGGCATGATCAAGGGCGCTCAGATGGCGGCCTATGATGCTCGCTACATCGGCGTGGATTTCTGCGATGTGCGCTACGATGAGGTGGCCCGCGCAATGGGTTGCTATGGCGAGCGTGTCGAAGAGCCACGGGACATCACGCCTGCGTTGGAGCGCGCCTTAGCATCGGGCAAGCCGGCGGTTGTGGACGTGAGGGTGGATCGGTGGGCGAATCTGAACCCGCCCGATCTGGAAAACCTGGACGCCGTCTGGATGGAAGGCTGTTCGCTGCCGTGGTAGTTCCCTCTCCTGTCCTGCGATCTTTGCCGGACGGGGGAGGGTTAGGGTGGGGGACAATGAAAGCTGCCGTGTTTCGAGGAATGGGACAGATTGTGGTGACGGATGTGCCCAAGCCCGAGCCGGGCGTGGGCGAGGTATTGATTCACGTTGGCTACTGCGGCATCTGCGGCTCCGACCTGGAAGCATTTCACACCGGCATGTACGAGTCGGGCCTCGTCATCGGGCACGAGCTCGCCGGAACGATTGCCGAATTGGGAGCCGGGGTCGCGGGCTGGCATGGGGGCGACCGCGTCGTCGTGAATGACGCGATCCCTTGCGGTGAATGTCCGCCTTGTCGCGAGGGGCGACTGGACGCCTGCCAGAGCTTGACCATGATCGGCGTGAGCCACGACGGAGCGATGGCCGAATACGCCAAAATCATGGCCAGGGGTCTCCACCGTTTGCCCGACAATGTCACGCTGCGTCGGGGCGCGCTCGTCGAGCCGCTGGCCGTGGCATTGCACGGCGTCCGGCGGTCACGGCTCAAAGTGGGCGACCACGCGGTCGTGATGGGGGCAGGCCCCATCGGGCTGTTGACTTTGCAATGCGCGCGGCTGGCCGGCGCTCGAACCGTCGTCGTGACCGAAGTAGACGCGGGTCGCGCCGCATTGGCAAATCGTCTTGGCGCGACGACGGTCTTGGACCCGACGCGGGATAACGTGAGCGTGGCACTGGCGGACCTGACCGGTGGGCTTGGCCCCGACGTGATCTATATCTGCACGGGCGCGCCAGGCCCATTCCGTGACGCTGTCTCTCTCGTCCGCAAGGGCGGACAGATTTTCGTCCTGGGCATGTGTGTGGAGCCGGTGGACATGGATTTTATGAGTGTCGCATTGGGCGACCTGTGCATCGAGGGCAGCCTGGCAGGACGCGCCGAGTTTCCCGCCGCGGTTGACTTTGTCGCGCAGTGCAGGGTAGACGTAGAGTCATTGGTCTCTCAAGAAATCACCCTCGACGAGGTGGTGACCAAAGGGTTCAATGTGTTGGACACGCCAAACTCTGGGGCCATCAAAATCCTGGTTCAGATAGGAGGAGAAGCATGAAACTCGCAGCATTGGAATACCTGGAAGCAGTCAAGATCAAATCCAATTCCGATTCGCAATACCTGGAATTGGCTAAAGGCAACAACGAGTCCTACACACTCGTGCTGGAGCCTGAGCCGGCCCAGGGCATCGCCGAGCAGATCGTCGTCGGCTTTGACAACGTGGAGGGAAAGATGAATCAAGTCTGGGTCGGGCAGCGCCCTACCTTGTTCACCCTGTCCGGCTCGTATGGCGTGTGGGTGGACATCCTGCGCGGCAAGATGGGCGCCACCAAGGCGATCACCATGCGCAAGCTCAAGACGCAAGGGCCGTTCCTGCAACTGCTGCAAGGCGCGAATCGGATCACCCGCTGGGTCGAGATCCTGCGCACTATCCCGACTGAGTTTGAGGGGAACTATTTGCAGTACAATTTGCCTGGTGGGTCATAGACCAAAGCCAAGCGAGCGATTTGGCCCTGACGAAGGACGAAAGACGAACGATGTCGTCTTTCCTTCGTCGTTGAGTAGATGATGAAATACACAGAAGGAGAGTAGGACATGAAACGCTACAGTTTGATTCAAGCGCGCGGCGGTGATTTTTCGGGCCATCACATGGAGGGCGTGGCTGTCGAGGGTGAAGGCAATGATGTGATAGAGTTGCAAGTCAAGGGCGGCACGGTCAGCGTCATTGTGCCGGCCGACCTGCCCGATGGCGAGGTGTGCGAAGAGTGCTGGTTCAACAACCATACCACGCTGGACATTGAGCTGGAAGACGGCACGCACATCACGGGTTGGGTGCGCGGTGGAGAGGCACATCTGGACGCGGAGTTTCCGGTGCGGCGACCATAGCCATGTGATGGACCAATAGTGTAACTGACTGATGCACGCAAGAAACTCGGGTAGCAGAAGTCCGTAGCATACATGCATTTCGAGACAATTCGACAAGTTGTTTTGTTATCCCATCGGGCGCAGCGGCAGATTCAGCCGTTTGTGCCATCGCTACGTAGGAGGTGATAAAATGCTGCCCACTCGATCCAATACCATAGTTGACCATCGTCTTTACATTGGACTGGCTGCCTTATTGGGTGGATTGCTGCTAGCTCTTGTGTTGTTAATAGCCAACGTTCTGTCTGAAAAAACAGCTTTCGCTGATGTAACCCATAATTTGTCCAGCGAAAAATCAGCCCCAGTCATGCTACCGCTCGTTCCTCCGTGTGGTACGTTGGACGGCGCCACGATTGATTCTATGGAATTGGCGGGGAACTGGCACGTTGTAATGGGAGACGGCGCTATCTCCGCTACGTTGACGACAGTCACTGGTTATAGTGGCCAAGCTGTCCAACTGAGTTACAACGTAGGCGTGACCCAGGGGGCCTGGGTGCAACTCAGTCGCGATTTCAGCCCGACTCTCAATCTTTCAGCCGGTGACCATTTGCGCTTCTTCTACCGAGGCACCGCAACGAACACGCTACAGGTCGGTCTCGTTTCGGCCACTGGCGAGAACTATTTCTCCAGCGATTGGGGACAAACGACCCAAGCCTCGTGGTGGACATATGCTACGTGGGACTTGCAAGACTTTCGCAAGGATGGTCAGCCATTCCCCGACTTGAGCCAGGTCAAGGCTATTTTCATTTCGGTGAAGAAAAATAAAGATGACGTCGGTGGACTTGGCTCATTCACCATTGATGAACTGCAATATCTCAACGTTGCTTCCCGCACCGTGCCCTCTGACTTTGAAGTGGTGACCGCTAATCCAACAGTCACACAACAAGCTGCGACCTGGATCAGAGACCAGCAGAAGCCGAGCGGCCTCCTCAAATCGTGGCAGGAAGAGTCAGCCGACGATGCTTGGCTGTATGATCAAGCCCTGGGGCTCATCGTGCTGTCCGAGACGGACTGTTCCCGGGCTGCTCAGCTTGCTGCCAAACTGCGTGCCTTGCAGAACGAGGATGGTTCATGGTATGCCGGCTATGACTATTCCACGACCTTGCCAATTACTACATCCAAGCCAGTCGGCGCTAATGCTTGGACAGTTTACGCGCTGAGGCATTACTGCTGGATGTGCAATGAGTCAATGGCTTGTCAAGCTGCTTTGTCCGGCACAACCTGGCTATCCGACCTCCAACGATTAGATGGCAGTTTGCCAGCCGAGCCTTCTGACATCGGTGCGCCGACAGAGCCAAACCTCGATGCCTGGTGGGCCTTCCAAGCTACAGGATATTTGACGCAGGCCGACAGGCTACAGAACTTTTTGCTATCCCAGTCTTGGGACAGTAACATGGGGCGTTTTAAATCGTCTCCGAACACGTATCAAATCTTCCTTGACAACCAAACCTGGGGCGCGAGTTTTTTACGCGCAAACAGCCGCGAGGCCGACGCCCGGCGGGCATTAAGCTACGCGCGTTGGACTTTAGTCACGGCTTCCAACGATGGACTCATCTGCGGCTTCGATGGGGCTGGACCATTTTCCGTTTGGAACGAGGGAACGTTGCAGTACATCGTAGCGCAGGGTGAAAACAGCCAGTACTACTGGGGGCAGATGACCAGCCAGCAAGCTCCAGATGGCGGCCTGCCGGGTTCGCCCGACAACTTTCGGGGTTACATTGTCTGGCTTTCACGGTGGCACGGCGTCGCGCCAACCTCCTGGCTTTACTTTGCTGGAACTGGGGGACCGTTCTATATCTCGCCAAGGAGTGTAAGAATTAATGGTTCGACGAGTGGTGTCGTCCAGGTCCACTACACCTTCACCGCTACGGTTAGCCCGGTCACAGCCACGCTGCCCATTACCTACGTCTGGCAGGCCAGCGGTCAATCCCCAGTGACGCACACAGGCAGTCTGAGCCACACAGACGCAGTGACACTCACCTGGAGCTCGGCAGGTGCTCAGATTATCACTGTCACAGCTACGAACGCCGGGGGTATGGTCTCCAACACGCACGCCATCAATGTTAGCGTCCCGCCAGCCAGTGTAGTCATTACCGGCCCGGCGAATGGTATTGTCCAGTCCAGCTACACCTTCACCGCTACGGTCAGCCCGGTCACAACCACGCTGCCTATCACCTACGTTTGGCAGGCCAGCGGGCAGTCCCCGGTGACGCCCGCGGGCAGTCCTAGCCATACAGACGCAGTGACATTCACCTGGAGCACGACTGGCACTCAGACCATCACCGTCACCGCTATGAACGCTGGAGGCTCGGTCACCAGCACCTATACCGTCACTTTATATCCAGTTCAGGTATATCTGCCTGTTGTGATGAAGCAATAGCAGTGTCAACGTCTATGCTTGCGAAACCACACTCGAACTGAGCCAAATACAAGGCTGCCATTTTTTTCGTGTGTCCGTGTTGAAGAAACGGACACACGCAAAGTTACTTGACCTTGTGGTTTACACGCAATGATTCACTTGACAATTGACGACCAGCCAATTGAGGTTCCGCCCGGCTACACCCTGCTGCAAGCCGCACGTGAGCGTGGCATCGCCATTCCCACGCTGTGTTACCTCGAATCGCTACCGCCGTATGCGGCGTGGGGTGGCATCGGATAGACAACTGATAAACGGACGCGCCGAATCCCATCCGTTTACGCGGAGTGGCGTGTGCTGTCTGACCCCGGTCAGTGAAGAACAACGCCATCTCATTCTCTTCCTGTCCGCTCTGGTGGCGGAACTTGGTCTGCCCCGTTGCGCCCAACTTTGACCGGCTTCACAGAGTTGCTCGCCTTGCCCGCGGCGACTCTGGAGCAACCCCAACTGGCGGAAATGGCATGAGCTCGAGGAGAGTCGCGCAGGAGGTCATCTGCCTGGAGCCCACGCCAACGAACCCCTTCAATCAAATCATCAAGCGCAGCCGACAAGGTTGCGCCATACACTCAACGCAGAAAACGATGGCAGGCTTTATCCAGTTTTTAAGGTGCGATATTTAGGCTTACCTGTGCGACCGAATGGCACAGGCTCAGCTGATACCTGCCTTGGTCGAACTGATACGCGCTCACACGCCAACAGGAAAATGAGCATTTACTCCTCAGTTTATCTGACCTGAAAGGTCTGGGGCTTTTTCGGGCCCCACCTTAAAGATTCCAGACTCGGATGAAAGGGTATTGACTTTTCACGCGAAAATACAGTATACTATTTCTGAAATCTTTCATCAATAGCCTCATAATTTCTGAAAGAGCGGCCCTATGAGCTCAGAAAAGGCTCGCCCCAACCTGCTAGATGTAGCACGCCACGCTGGCGTCTCCCCGGCCACAGTATCGCGAGTGCTCAACAACACTGCCCCGGTGCGCGCAAGTGTGCGGGAGCGAGTTTTGGCCTCTGTTGCCGCACTGGGTTACGAGCCTTCGCCGGCCAGGGCCAACGCTGCCACGTTCCACAGCACCATTGCAGTGGTGATTACGGACATCCTCAACCCATTCTTTCCAGAACTGGTGCGCGGCGTAGAAGAGGAGGCCAGGGCCGACAACTTTGCTTTACTCTTGTGCGACACGGCTGAGGATCCGCAGTGGGAACAACATATCTTGCGCACATTGACGGGACGACCTATAGATGGAATGATCGTATGCGCCTCACGGTTGGCCACGCATGATCTGATCGCCTTTCATGACCGCCAAAAGATGCCGATGGTCGTGATCAACCGCTGCATCGGTCATCCTGGCATCCCTTGCGTCATCGTTGACTTTGAGAATGCCACCTACCGCGCGGGCCGCCACCTCCTCAGCCTGAACCATACTCGTATCGCCTACCTGGCCGGTCCCAGCGCGTCCGAAGCCTCACAATCTCGGCGGCATGGACTAGAGTTGGCCCTGACCGAGGCTGGTCTGTGTTTGAGGCCAGATTTGTGTCCCGCCAGTTTTCCCAACGTGGATGGAGGCTTCCAGGCCATGAGCGCTCTGTTGGCGCTGTCTCCATCTGAGCGTCCTACCGCTGTATTGGCCTACAACGACATCATGGCTCTGGGCGCGTTGCATGCCATCCGCGCTCACCACCTGCGCGTGCCCGAAGATATTTCCGTCGTCGGCTTTGACGACATCGCCATGGCCACTCATGCGAACCCGCCGCTCACCACGATTGCTCAACCCAAGTATCGCATGGGTAAGCTCGCCATGCGCATATTGCACCAAGCGATCAACGGGCAGACCACCGTAGGAGAAGGTTACACACTGGTCGAAAGCCCACTCATTGTCCGCGAATCCACTGCGCCCTTGGCTGCAAACAACGGACACGTCTGAACCAGACGCGCAGACCACACATTGGAAGGAGGTGCAAAGGAAACCAATCCCATCAGTCGCCTGCTGTGTGGACGGCAGGCATACCTAGCGGTCTCGCCACTTTCAGAAACAACTACACGAAGGAGAAATTGAGATGATCCGCAAATGGCCCGCTCTACTGAGCATCGTGGTAATCGTGTCGTTCGTTTTGTCGGCGTGCGCTCAGGCCACACCGACAGCCGCGCCAGCGGCGACCCAGCCCCCGGCGGCACCCGCCGCCACCCAGCCCCCGGCGGCGCCCGCGGCGACCCAGCCCCCAGCCGCCACCCAGCCCCCGGCGGCACCCGCATCCAAGTACAAGGAAGCGCCCATGCTGACCGAGCTGGTCAAAGCCGGCAAGCTCCCGCCAGTGGATCAGCGTCTGCCGGACAATCCTGCTGTCGTCCAAGCCGATGAAGTGGGACAGTACGGTGGCATTTGGCGTCGCGGGACCCTTGGACCATCGGACTTTAACGGCGTTGCTCGCATCATTGACGACGCACTCGCCATCTTTTCGCCCGATGGCGGATCGGTCGTCATGAAATATGCCGAGAGCGTCACGCCCTCGACCGATTTCAAGTCGTGGACTGTGAAGCTGCGCAAGGGCAGCAAATGGTCGAATGGCGATCCGTTCACGACGGATGACATCATGTTCTGGTACAAGGATGCTTTGCAGAACAAAGACTTGGTGCCATCGCCTCCTGGGTGGATGAAGAACAACGATGGCTCGCTCGCCGAAGTCAAGCAGGTTGACGATGTAACCGTCCAGTGGAACTACAAAGACCCGCATACCACGTTCTTGTTCGAACTCGCCAACGCAGAGTATGGCGACAAAAACATTCCGTGTTTCCTGCCCAGCAAGTTCCTCAAGCAGTTCCACGCGTCCTACGCCAAGCAGGAAGACCTCGACAAGCTGGTGGCGGATGCCAAGCTCAAGACCTGGGCAGAGCTGTTCCGTCTCAAGATCAGCCCCTACGACACGCCCGAGCGTCCTGGTATGGCGGCCTGGGTCGCGGCGCCCGGTAGCCGGATCAGCGATCAGATCTTTAAGCTCGTGCGCAACCCGTACTTTGTCGGCGTGGACAAGGCCGGCAACCAACTGCCGTACATGGACGGAGTTGATTTAAAGTTCTTTGCCGACGTGAACTCGCTGAACCTCGCTGCGATCGCGGGTGAGTTGGATGAACAAGAGCGCCAGGTCCAGCTCGTGAACTATCCGGTGCTCAAAGAGACCTCGCAAAAGAACGGCAAGTACAACATCTATCTCTGGCAGAGCCTCGGCGGCGCGGATGCGGATGTGATCTTTAATCAGACTTACGCCAAGGATCCGGATCTCGGCAAGTTGATGGCGAACAAGGATTTCCGCATCGCGATGTCCTACGCGATCAACCGCAAGCAGATTCAGGATTCCGCGTTCCTCGGAACGGGTGAGCCGCGTCAACCTGTCCCGAAGAAGGGTCATCCGTACTATCCCGGCGATGATTACGCCTACAAGTACATTGACTACAATCCGGATCTCGCAAATCAAATGCTCGACAAAATCGGCATAGACAAGAAGGATTCGGAAGGCTTCCGCTTGTTCCCCAGCGGCAAGCGTGTCGCCATCGAACTATCGGTTGTTGCGGTCTTTGGCTCCTATCCCGACATCGCGCAATTGATTGCCAAAGACTTTCAGAAAGTCGGTATCCAACTGATCGTCCAGATTCGCGAGCGCGCGTTGCATTTCTCGCTGCGCGAATCGAACGACCTGCAGGCCGAGATGTGGAACCAGGATACCGCGGGCTTTCCGTTCACCGGCTCGACCAAGTATGATGTCCGCAGCGGCATCTATGGCAACATCACCTACGGTCCGCTGTGGTACAACTGGGTCAAGACAGGCGGCAAGGAAGGCGTTGAACCGCCGGATTACATGAAGCAGATCATGCAATTGGTTGACCACGCCAAGTCGGTTGGACCGGACGACCAGGCTAAGGACGCCCAGCAGATCATGAAGATCTGGGTGGACAACATGGTCGAAATCGGCACGGTTGGCTTGACCGCGACCGATCAGGGTGTAGTAGTGGTCAATGCGAAAATGCACAATGTTCCGCAGCACCTGACCAAGGACTGGCCTTTGCGCACGCCGGGCAATGGTCGTCCCGAAAGTTGGTTCTTCGTGCCGTAAGTCTTTGACGCGGTGACAAGGTGGCACGGAGACGATTTCCATCTCCGTGCCACCCCATCTCGTTGTAAGCCATCTCTCGGAAACGAGGTGAGCGGATGTTGAGATTTATCGTTCAACGCCTGCTGATTTTGCCGATTCTGCTCGTGCTTTTTTCCATCATCGTTTTCTGGCTGGTGCAAGCGCCGCCTGGCGACTTTTTGACCAGCTATGTCGCCAACCTCGCTTCAGGTGGTTCCTCCATTCAAGAGGAGCAGGTGGAAGCACTCCGACACCAGTTCGGGCTTGACCAGCCGATGTACATTCGGTACCTGTACTGGATGAGAGGGCTGCTTAAGGGAGATCTGGGTTATTCACTAGAGTATCAGCGACCCAATTCCGAGTTGATCGGCGAACGGTTGGTGCTTACGGTGCTCCTGGCGCTTTTCGCTTTTGCTATTACCTGGATCGTGGCAGTCCCGGCAGGGATTTATTCCGCCACACATCAGAACTCACTCCTCGACTATGCCTTTGCGCTGCTGAATTATATCGGCGTCGCTACGCCGAACTTTATGCTGGCGCTAATCTTGATGTGGATCGCCTTTGCGTATCTGGGAATCAACATCACCGGCTTGTTCTCACCCGCCTATGAACAAGCGCCATGGAGTTTGGGGCGCTTGATTGACCTGCTCAAGCATATCTGGGTGCCCGGGATCGTGCTGGGGATTGCAGGCACCGCGCGCCTGATGCGCGTGATGCGCGCCAACCTGCTGGACGAGCTAAACAAGCCGTACGTCGTCACTGCGCGCGCCAAGGGGATGTCGGAATGGGCGCTGGTGCTTAAATATCCGGTGCGGCTTGCGATCAACCCGCTGGTCAGCACGATCGGCTGGATGTTGCCCCAATTGTTCTCTGGCAGCTTGATCGTTGCGACGGTGATGAATCTGCCCAACATCGGTCCCTTGCTTTTGCGCGCGCTGACGCAGCGAGACATGTACCTTTCCGGCAGTATCCTGCTGATTTATTGCTTCCTCACGATTATCGGCACACTGGTTTCGGATATTCTGCTCGCGCTGGTTGATCCGCGCATCCGAATGGAAGGTGTTTAGACTATGGCGGCCAATCTCCCCGTCGAAGAGACGCTCGTGTCGCACCTCGTATCGAAAGCGGAAGAACGTGTCTCGGTCGCATCGAACTGGCAACTGGTTTGGTGGCGTTTCCGCAAAAATCGCCTCGCTATTATCAGCCTGATTGTGTTGGTCTTTTTTTACGCGATTGTTTTAGTGCCTGACTTTTTCAGCACGCAAGACCCGGAAGCGACTGAATCGGCGCTCGCGTTTATTCCGATGCAAGGGATTTCCTTCTTTGATAGCTCCGGCTTTAACCTGTCAGTGCCAGCCGTCGTCGGCAAGCGCAACCCGGTCACTTTGCGAATGGAATGGAAAATTGATGAGACGAAAAAAGTCCCGATTCGTCTTTTCGTCCAAGGCTACAAATACAAAGTGCTGGGGCTGTTTGAGACCGACCTTCACCTGATCGGTCCTACAGACCCCAAGTCAGCGGATTGGCTGTATTTGTTTGGCACGGATCGCTTGGGACGCGATCAGTGGTCGCGCATGATGTTCGGCACACGCACTTCGATGACGGTTGGTTTGGTTGCCGTCGCGCTGAGCGTGATCTTCGGCGTGCTGCTCGGCGGCATTTCCGGTTACTTTGGTGGTTGGCCTGATATGATCATCCAGCGCTTGATCGAGTTGCTGCAATCGCTCCCGACCATCCCGATCTGGCTCGCAATGTCGGCGGCGCTGCCGCAGGGCTGGCGTCCCGACCAAGTCTTTTTTGCGATCACGATCATTCTCTCGCTCATTGGCTGGACGACGTTGGGGCGTGAGGTGCGTGGTCGCTTCCTCTCTCTGCGCGAAGAAGATTTCGTGCTCGCGGCGGATCTGGCCGGGTGCAGCCGGTTTCGCATCATCACGCGGCACATGGTCCCTGCGTTTATGAGCCACATCATCGCGACCAGCACGCTCGCGATTCCGGTGATGATCATCAACGAAACGTCGCTGAGCTACTTGGGGTTGGGCATTCGACCGCCTGCGATCAGTTGGGGTGTTTTGCTGCAAGAGGCACAAAACATCCAGACCGTGGCGCAAGCTCCCTGGTTGCTCCTCCCCGGCGTGGTCGTGATTCTCTCGGTATTGGCGTTCAACTTGGTGGGCGACGGCCTCCGCGACGCCGCGGATCCGTACGGTCATTAAGGGAGAACAGATGAACACTCCAATTCAACCTCTGCTCTCCGTGCGCGATTTGAAAACGTACTTTATGATGGACGAAGGCGTCGTCAAAGCGGTTGACGGCGTGACCTTTGACGTGAACTCGGGTCAAGTCTTTGGCATTGTCGGCGAAAGTGGCTGCGGCAAGAGCGTAACGATGAAGGCAGTCCTGCGTATCGTCGAGCCGCCCGGCAAGATCGTCCATGGCGAGATTTTGCTTAACTGCAAAACCAAGGACGGAGACTGCCAAGTCATCGATCTCGCCAAGCTCGACGCGAACGGCAAAGAGATGCGCTCGATTCGAGGCGCAGAGATTGCGCTCATCCCACAAGAACCTATGTCGTCGTTCAGTCCGGTGCACACCGTCGGCGATCAGATCATCGAAGCGATTATGCTGCATCAGCCGGTAGATAAGCGCGGAGCGCGCCAGATCGCACTGCAAATGCTCAAGGATGTGGGCATCCCGATGCCAGAACAGCGGCTCGACGAATATTCGTGGCAGTTGAGCGGGGGTTTGCGTCAGCGGGCGATCATTGCCATGGCGCTCTCGTGCAACCCGCGCTTGCTCATTGCGGACGAGCCGACGACCGCGGTGGATGTGACGACGCAGGCGCAAGTTCTGCGCTTGCTGCGAAATCTCCAGCAACAACGCAACGCGGCGATCATATTCATCACGCACGATTTGGGTGTGATTGCGCAAATGGCAAGTTACGTGATGGTGATGTACCTGGGTTTGGTGGTAGAGCAGGGCCCGGTGGACGACATTTTCCATGCGTCCAAGCATCCGTACACGCAGGCGCTCTTGCGCTCGATTCCAAGCGTGAACTCGACGCCGCGCGTCGAGCTCCCCACGATTAGCGGATCGATCCCGCATCCGTTCAACAAACCCAAGGGCTGTCCATTCCACCCGCGTTGTGTCAAGTCAATGCCGGGCAAATGCGACGTGCGCACGCCTGCGCTTTTACCGGTTGGAGAAAAACAATGGGTCAGTTGCTTTTTGTATCATGACGTGGAGGTGGCAGCATGACGAATGCGAACACGACGCCACTCCTCGAAGTGAAAAATCTCCACAAGTATTTTCCGATCCGCAAGGGATTCTTCCGCAAGACGGTCGGCAACGTTCGCGCGGTTGATGACGTCACCTTCTTTGTTAACGAGGGCGAAACACTCGGCCTCGTTGGTGAAAGTGGCTGTGGCAAGACGACGACGTCGCGCTGCATCCTGCGCGCGATGGCGCCGACGAGCGGCGAGATGTTGTTCCGCACAAAAGAGGGGCAGACCGTTGACCTGGCGAAACTAACTCGCCGCGAGTTGCGCCCGCTTCGTCCGCAGATGCAGATGATCTTCCAAGACCCGTATGGCTCGCTCAATCCGCGCATGACGCTCTTCGATATTGTCGGTGAACCGCTGTTGGTCAACGGAATGCCGAATCGCAAAGAGCGCGAGGAGCGGGTTGCTGAACTCTTGCGCCTCGTGGGGATGCGCCCCGAGTTCATGCAGCGCTTTCCGCATGCGTTCAGTGGGGGTCAGCGCCAGCGCATCGGTATTGCACGCGCGTTGTCGGTGAATCCGCGTCTCGTCGTCGCGGACGAACCGGTCTCCGCGCTCGATGTGTCGGTGCAGGCGCAGATTTTGAACTTGATGCTCGATCTGCAAAAGCGGCTGAACCTCACGTACCTTTTCGTCGCCCACAACCTCAGTGTCGTCAAGCACATCTGTGATCGCGTCGCAGTGATGTACGTTGGTAAGCTCGTCGAGATGGCGGACACTGAAGAGTTATACCACTCGCCCAAGCATCCCTACACGGCGGCATTGATGGCAGCCGTACCGGTCGCAGATCCCCGCATCAACAGTGGCAGCGTTGAGCTCAAAGGCGAAGTGCCCAGTCCAGCAAATCCGCCGTCGGGCTGCTATTTCCATCCACGCTGCGAATTCGTCGTGGACGCATGCCGCACAGAGACGCCGGTGTTACGTGAGATCACGTCGAATCATTTTGTGGCGTGTCATCGCGCGGATGAATTGAAATTGCCTGGCATTGCGTAACTGAACGTTCAGAACGAGTGGGGATTCGTCTTCTTTGAACTAAGTTGTGAGCAGATAAATTCCACGAACAGGGGAAGTGCGTATGGACGGACTAGCCACGTATTACCAGCATGTCATAGACTGCATCACACGGATTGATCGCGAGGAGCGTGATAACGTCGAAAAAGCTGCCCACCTGATGGCCGATCAGATCAGGGCCGGCCAAGTCATTCACTGCTTCGGGCCGGGTGTCCACTCGTACATGGGCTGCGAGGAGATGTTCTATCGCAAAGGCGGCCTCATCCCCGTCAATCCTTTGCTGGCGGTTGGGCTTTCGGCGAATGCGGGTGCACGCATGGCGACGATGACCGAGGGCCAGCCCGAGTATGCCAATGCTGTGCTCGAATTCTACGGGCTCAAAGCGGGTGACCTGCTGGTCGTCTTTAATGCCTACGGGTTCAATGCCTGCGCTGTTCAAGGCGCGCTGCGCGCCAAAGAGCTGAATGTCACTGTGATCGCTTTGACCTCGCCTGCTTACGCTCGCCAGGTTCCACCTGACCAGAAGCATCGCCATCCCAGCAAAAGACTGCTCCACGAAATCGCCGATGTCGTCATTGACATCAAGATGGCGCCGGGCGAGACGGTCGTGCCGGTCCAGAACCTGCCCGGCAAAGCGGGGGCGACGGCGACGATTTTGCACGCCTACGTCATCAACTGCCTGGCGATACGCACCGCCGAACTACTGGCAGCGGAGGGGCGCGTGCCGCCCATTTGGTGTGTCGAAGTGCCAGAGCACAATCAAAAGCTCATTGCCGAGTTCGGCTCGCAGATGAAGCACTATTAGGATCTGCGCAAAAAGCCGACCCGACCTGCTGGTGCGATACGCGCGCCTCAAAGGAAGGACTATGATTGGCACGCCACTCGAACAACCTGTGGGGCGCTTGGCGATCACAAACGGTCGTATCGTTGTGCCACAGGCTATCGTGACCGGCCAGGCAATCGTCTTGGAAGGCGACAAGATCGTCGGCATCGCCCCAAGCGACTCGTTGAGCCGTGACCTGCCCAAGATGGATGCGGGTGAGCGCATCATTGCGCCAGGACTGATTGATCTCCACACGCACGGCGCGGTGGGCCACACGTTCAACGAGCCGACGGCAAAAGCATTTGCCGCTATCACTCAGGAAAATGCCCGGCACGGCGTGACAGCGCTCCTGGCCACGGTGGCGACTGCGCCCATTGCCGACCTGGTGAACTGTTTGAGCTTTTGCCATGGGTGGATGCAGGAACCGCACGCTGGCGCGCAGGTGTTGGGTATTCACATGGAAAGCCCGTATATCAGCCCGGCGCAAAAGGGCGCGCTCGACCCGGCCAACATTCGCACACCTGACGATGGCACACCCGACATCTTGCTTGAACACCACGACGTGCTCAAGATCATGGTCTTGGCGCCCGAACTGCCCGGTGCGTTGGATTTGATCGCCAGACTGGTCAAGTTGGGCGTCGTCGCGGCGGCGGGGCACAGCTCTGCTAAAGACGAGCACGTGTTGGCGGCGATGCAGGTTGGCCTGCATCACGTTACCCATATCTGGAGTGCCATGTCTTCCACGATACGTGAGGGGCCGTGGCGCAAGCCGGGCCTGTTGGAATGTGCCCTGCTGTTTGATGAGTTGAGTGTGGAAATGATCGCCGACAACAAGCACCTGCCGCCGACGTTGATGAAGCTGGCTTGTAAGTGCATCGGTGCCGACCGCCTGTGCGCCATCTCAGATGCGACAAGCGGAGCAGGATTGCCAGAGGGCGCGCGCTTCAAGATGAGCGGCATGGAGTACGAGGTGCACGACGGCGTCGGGATGATGTTTGATCGCACGGCCTTTGCGGGCAGCACCACGCTGGTCAACCAGATGATACCAATTCTGACTGACGTGGTGGGCATTCCGTTGGTCGAGGCGGTGTGGATGCTAACGCTCACCCCCGCACGCATCATCGGCGTGCAAGATCACAAAGGCAGTCTTGAGCCAGGCAAAGACGCCGACCTCGCCATCTTCAATGACGATTTTACCGCCTGGCACACCATGATCGGTGGCCGATGGGTATAGGCAAGCTGATAGTTGGACTCGCACAATTGAGATGCGAAGGTAGAAGGAGGGTCCAGGATGGTCGAACCGGTGCACGAAACAAGAATCGAGGATTTGCCGGTCAGCATCTACCGGACGAATGAAGAACTGGGCGCGGCGGCGGCGCAAGAAGCGTCCGACGTCATCCGCCACGCGGTCGAGCAAAAGGGCCATGCCAACATTATCGTTGCCACCGGCAACTCGCAACTCACCTTCCTGGCTGCGCTGCGAGCGGATAGGGACATCCCCTGGGCGCAGGTCAACATCTTTCACATGGATGAATACGTCGGCATTGACTCGCAGCATCCGTCCAGCTTTCCCCAGTTCTTGCACCGCTATCTGCTCGACCATATCACGCCCCAGGCGTTTTACCCGGTGCCCGGCCAGGCACAAGACATCGAAGCGGCGTGCGCGGAATATGAGGCATTACTGCACGCACATCCGGCTGCCTTGTGCGCGCTTGGTATTGGCGAAAACGGCCACATTGCGTTCAACGATCCGCCGTTTGCCGATTTTGATGATCCCGTCTGGGTCAAGGTCGTCAAGCTGGCGGAGGCATCGCGCCGGCAACAGGTGGGTGAAGGTCATTTTGCCCGGCTGGAAGATTGCCCCACGCACGCCATCACGCTGACGATTCCCGCGCTCCTGGCGGCCAAACGAGTGTTGGCGATTGTGCCCGAAGCGCGCAAGGCCGATGCGGTCTATCAAGCCCTACGCGGCCCCATCAGTGAGGATTGCCCCGGCTCTATTCTACGCAAGACACCGCACGCACGACTGTTCCTGGACGCCGACTCGGCAGCGCGCATCTATCCATAGATGCGTAGTATGCAATACGGAATACGCACGATGGATTCAAGAGAACGACTGCTTACAACCCTGAATCATCAGGAGCCTGACCGCATCCCGTTCGACCTGGGCAGCACGCAGGTCACGGGCATCCACGTTGCGGCCTATCGCAGCCTGCGACAGGCGCTTGGCCTTTCCAACGTCGAGCCACAGTTGTGCGATGTCATCCAGCAGTTGGCGCTGCCCGACGATGACGTGATCGAACAGTTGGGTGTGGATGTGCGTGGGCTGTTCCCACTCAACAGCCACAACTGGAACATTGTCAATGTAGACGCGGGCGAGGCGTGGGAATACACCGACGAATGGGGCATCACGCATCGCCGCATCAAGCCAGATGGCCTGTACTATTCCGCCGTGCGGCATCCACTTACGGGTCACATCAGAGTGGACGACGTGCGCACGTATGCCGGGCCTGATACCGCTGATCCGCAACGCATCGCCAGGCTGCGCGAGCAAGCGCTGGCTTATCGTGTGCAGGGCAAGGCCGTGATGCTCAAGGGCGTGCTGGCGGGCATCTTTGAGATGGCGCAGCGCGTGCGCGGGATGGAGGCTTTGCTGATGGACATGGCCTCGGACGAAGTGTTAGCGTGCGCTCTGTTCGACAAGATGCTTGAACTCAAGCTGGCGTTTTGGGAAATGGCGCTGCCCAGGCTGGCCGACGTGGTAGACGTGATCTCTGAAGCCGACGATTACGGCACGCAGACCTCGCAGCTTATCTCGCCGCGCATGTTCCGCAAGCTGATCAAGCCGCGGCTCAAGGTGTTGTTCGAGCGTATCAAGCGGTTGGCTCCCAACGCCAAGTTGTTCTTTCATTCATGCGGCAACGTCCGCCCGCTGCTCTCCGATTTCATCGAGCTGGGCGTGGACATTCTCAACCCGGTTCACATCCGTGCCAGCGGCATGGAGCCGGTCGCGCTCAAGCGTGACTTTGGCCGCGACATTGTCTTTTGGGGTGCCGGGGTGGACACGCAAGATGTGTTGCCCAATGGCACGCCGCAAGAAGTGAGAGATGATGTGCGTCGCAATATCGAGGCGCTCGCGCCCGGTGGCGGATTCGTCTTCAACACCGTGCACAACATCCAGGCCGACGTGCTGCCGGACAACATCATTGCGATGTGGGAGGCGTTACGTGATGCGTGATACGTAGATTTTCATCACGTGTCACGCATCACGTTTCATGTGCGCTACCATAACAACTCCAATGCACAAGCGAATCACACCCCAAGGGAAATTGCCATGCTCGGTCAGATATGGCCTTCTGAGATGCGTGAGTTCAAAGATGAGAAGACGGGACGGACAATTCAGCAGTTGACGGCGACGGGCAACAACGTCCACCTGTACTTTACGGAGAACTCGTTTGATGCACACAAGAACGAAATCATTTTTCGATCCGATCGCGCTTCAGGTGAGGACAAAGCTCCGCACGAGGACCCGCACTATAACCTGTTCCGCATGAACCTGGACACGGGCGAGATCACGCAACTGACAGACGAACCTGCATCGGTCGGCGCGCCGGGCGGCATCACCAAGACGCCCGACAGCCATATTGTCGTCTATTGCATGAGGAACAAGATCAAAAAGCTCGATACGGAAACCGGCGAGATCATGACCGTCTATGAAGAAACCGGCGACTATACGCTCGGCTCACCTTCGATTGCCCGCAACCGGCGCTACATTGTCTTTTGCCGCAACGAAAACGTCAACGTGCCGCGCGGCCCCAACTATGCGGGCTTCAAGGATCGCTACTACCGGGTCAAGGATGGGCGCATCACGCTGGCATACCTGGATGGCTCCGGCTGGCTCGACGTGATCAAGGATACACACCAGGTGGGCCATTTCCAGTTCTGCCCGGACGATAGCACGCTCGGGACATACTGCCACGAAGGGCCGTGGAACCTGGTCACGCAACGCATCTGGCTGTTGGACTTTTGCTCGCGTGAAGCCAAGCCGTGCTTCCGCCAGGACGAGCAGGATTCAGTGGGCCACGAATTCTGGACACAAGACGGCTACATCTTTTTCGATAATCGCGGCCCCGGCCACGACGGCACGATCACGTCCGAGCGGACACAAGCCGTGGCGACGGAAGTGCCGGTCAACCAGAACGTCATGATCCCGTTCGTGGGACTGGCCGACCGGAAAGGCAACGTGGTCAAGCGGATGGACATGCCGTTCTACTGCAACCACTATCACGCCAACCCGGACAATACCTTGCTTGTCGGCGACGATGTGGACGACCTGGTGTTGATTGACATTTCGGGCAAAGAAGCCAAGCTGCAGGTGCTGTGCAACCACAAGACCTCGTGGCATACGTCAATTTCCCATTGCCATCCCACGTGGAGTTGGGACGGCAGCCACATTCTGTACGCTTCGGACTATGGCGGGAAAATCAATCTGTATCTCGTCAGGCCATAGGCAAACTTTCAATTCCAAATATCAAAGTGGGTCATACCGACACGCAAGGGACGGCGTCTGGCATGGCATCTTGCCTGTTTGAGTTTGTCTGCCGCTGACAAAAAAGGGGATGGCGAATGGATTTTGCATCCATGTCGGTCAAGAGAATCCATATTCTGCGGATTGATCCGGGCGAGGATGTGCTAAAAGCCGTGAAGCAATTTGCGCAAGAGGCCAACCTTCGACAGGCCGTGGTCTTGGGCGGGTACGGGACGCTGGCCGCGTATCACCTCCATTGGGTGACACACAACCGCATCCCGACCGAGAACCGTTTCGGTCGAGGCGAGGGTGGAATCGAAATCCTCTCGATGAACGGTCTGGTGGTGGAAGGCGAACCGCACATTCACGTGGCGCTCTCGATGCCCGATGGCGCTTTTGGCGGGCACCTGGAGCCTGGCTGCACGGCTTACGTCCTGTGCGAAGTGTTCTTTGCCGAAGTTGAGGGCGTGACGCTGAGCCGCCAGCGTGTGCCGGTTGCGGTCGAGGGGATGGGTGAAGGGCAGATCACGCGGTTGGTGTTCGGCAAAGCGTAACCAGTCTTCCACAAAGGACATGAAGGGAGATCCAGCTTTCCCTTGCACGAAACAAGACTGGGAGACCTGCCCATCAACATCCACCGGACAAATACGGAGCTGGGCGCGGCGGCGACGCAAGAAGGCTACTTGGGTACCGCATCCAAGAAGACCGCAGGCGGGATGATATGTATTCCACGCCAGGGGGCAAGCCGCAACAGGTGTTGATCGCCCGTGATGATGTACTCGGCATTGCCTTCCAACGCACAGGCGAGGTACTTGTTATCGGTGGGATCATCCACAATGTCTCGAATGTCAGTATCGCCTGGCGTGAGGATGGCGGTGGACAAAAGCCCTTCCAGGAAAGTGTCCACCTGGGCTTGATTCCAGCCATGACGTCGTTGAAGGCGTGGGTAAAGCAGGACACGGCGGATTTCTGCGAGGATGGGCAGGGAAATGAGAAGGTCGAGTTCGCCTCGACGCCAGGCAGCCAGGATTTGCGCCGGATGGCCGATTGGCACCAAGACGGCGCTGACAAACTGATTAGCGTCCAGAACGACTCGCATCAGTGGGAAGTGGAATGGTTATTGACTTTGGCGGCAGACACGGCTTCGGCGATAGCGGCTTCTAGCTCTTCCGGCGGGACCTGGCTCGTGCGCTGCTGCGCTTCGTCAACCATAGCGAAGAAAGCCGCGCGCTGCTCTTTGAGCTGACGGTAGTGCTCCACAGGAATGAGAACGGCCATGGCCTGTCCGGCCTGCTCGATAACAACACTGCGGCTCTGGCTGGATACTTCGTTGAGTAGTCGCCCGAATTGTTCTTTAGCCTGACTGGCGCTTATGGTCTTTTCCAACACGACGCACCTCCCAAGCGCGATGCCATCACTAGACTCATTATATCACACTGCGCCGAAAGAGAACCTAATGCAAGTCTTACAATTCCGGGAGAAATGATGAAGGCAGTCGAAGCATTTGACCAGTCCTTGAACAAGAAGGAGCTAAAGCTCATTTCCAACCTGACCAGCCCTGTCAAAATCCAAGCCTTCCTGGACAGCATTCCATACAGCGCCGAAGACACCTATCGTTGCCCGCTGCGCGTGCTGCGAGACCGCAAAGCGCATTGCTTCGACGGCGCCATGTTTGCGGCGGCAGCCTTGCGCCGGCTGGGGTATCCGCCCTTGATTCTCGACATGCTTCCGCACAACGATGACGACCATCTGCTAGCCCTCTACCAACGAGATGGGCATTGGGGCGCGGTCGCCAAGTCCAATTTCGTCGGGCTGCGTTTCCGCGAGCCGGTGTACCGCACGCTGCGAGAATTGGTCGTGTCCTACTTTGAGGACTTTTACAACGTGGACCGCGAGAAAACCCTGCGGGGCTACACCGTGCCGCTCAACCTATCAGCACTTGATCCGCTCAAGTGGATGACGTGCGATGAGACGATGGACGTGATCGCGGACAAGCTGGACAAGATCCGCAAGGTTTACCTGCTGACGGACAAGATGGTAGCTGGCCTGGCGCGGGTGGACGAGCGTTCTTATCAGGCCGGGCTGATGGGCGTCAACGCCGCCGGGTTGTACAAGCCGCAGAGATATACTAACCGCACGCTGAAATTTCCAGTTTCACCGCAGAGGCGCTGAGGACACAGAGCATTTTTAGGAAAACTCTGCGCTCTCTGCGTCTCGGCGGTGAAATTTCAGTATGCGCTGAGTATAAAACATGTGTCCGTCCGCTTGCGCGTTACGCAAATGGGCGCGAATTAGAAAAAGAAGGCTCTCCAGACTCTAGCGGGAAAGACTGCACACTGCAAGTATAGTTGGACGCAGACGACGCAGATTTAAATTTTATCCGCGTTTATCTGCGCGCTTCGCGTCCGCGTCCTAGAAAAATCTCGCGGTTGGCGCAATTATTGCAGAGCAATTCTATATCACGCATCCTCAAGAAAGGACTTGTTCATGCCAGGCAGGCCCAAAACTCATTTGCCCGACGACCGTTACTTTGGCCCTGATCCACAACAGAAAGAAATAGCGCAACATCTCTACAACCAGGTAGCCAACTTGCCGCTCATCTGCCCTCACGGCCATGTTGACCCGCGCATGTTCGTCGCAGATCCCCTTCAGGGGACCGATCCGGATTACGCGTTTGGCACGCCGGCCGACCTGCTCATCATCCCCGATCACTATGTCTTTCGCATGTTATACTCGCAGGGCATCCCACTGGAAAAACTGGGGATCCCGCGACGAGATGGCGGCGAGGTGGAAACCGATCACCGCAAGATCTGGCAGACGTTCGCCGAAAACTTTTATCTGTTTCGCGGCACGCCCACCGGGATGTGGCTGAATCACGAACTGGTCTCCGTCTTTGGCGTCACAGACAAGCTGTCAGGCGAATCGGCCCAGGACATTTACGACCAGATCGCCGCCCGGATTGAGTCGCCCGAGTTCCGACCGCGCAAGCTCTTTGAGCGCTTCAACATCGAGGTCATGTCTACTACCGACACGGCCACCGACCCGCTCCAGCATCATCAAGCCATCCGCGACTCGGGCTGGCAGGGCCGCATCGTGCCCTGCTTCCGCCCCGATGCCGTCATCAATCTGGATACGCCCCACGCAGTGTGGCGCAAGAACATCGAGGCGTTGAGCCAAGCCAGCGGGATCGAGGTCAACTCATACCGTGCGTTCATCCGGGCGTTGGAAAACCGGCGAGCCTTCTTCAAGAGTATGGGCGCCACCGCCACCGACCACGTCGCGCAGACCGCTTACACCGAAAAACTGACCGACGCCGAAGCCGAAGCCATCTTCCGACGCGCGTTAGGTGGTCAGGCTACCGACGACGACGCGGTTCGCTTTACCGGGCACATGATGATCGAGAGCGCGCGTATGAGCATCGAGGACGGGCTGGTGATGCAATTCCACACCGGCTCGTGCCGTAATCATAACCCGCTGATTTTTGAACGCTTCGGCATTGACAAAGGCGCAGACATGCCTATCCAGGGCGAGTTTACGCGCAATCTGCGTCCCTTGTTGAACAAATACGGCAACGATACTCGCCTAACCCTCATCCTCTTTACGCTGGACGAAACGACCTACTCGCGCGAGCTGGCCCCGCTGGCCGGCCACTATCCCGCGCTCAAGCTCGGCCCAGCCTGGTGGTTCCATGACAGCTTGAACGGCATGACGCGCTACCGCGAGCAGATCACCGAGACCGCCGGCTTGTACAACACCGTCGGCTTTAACGACGACACGCGCGCGTTCCCCTCGATTCCCGCGCGGCACGATCTTTCGCGGCGCGTGGATGCGAACTGGATCGCGGACCTGGTCGTGCGCGGCATCGTGGACATGCAGGACGCCGAAGAGATGATTCAGGATACGGCGTATCGGTTGGTCAAAAAGGCTTACAAGTTGTGAGGGGTGGAACGTCAAACGTCATGCGTCAGTTGACGTTTGATCGTTCAGGAGAAAACAAGACATGTTAGAGACGCTGTCACAACTGAACATTCTGCCTCGCTCGCTCGTCGCAGAGAAAGTCGAATTAGGGCTGGCTCGCACTGAGGCCGGACTGCGCCTGGCGATTTGGGCAAAGGAAACGGCCTCGCCAGCGTTCAATGGTTTTGAAGGTGAGCGTAGCGAACACGCAGGCGGGATACTCCTGCTCGGCCCGACCAGTCCGCATAACGCGCGCGGCCTCCGCGCTCATTTGCCGTGGCTCAAGCCGATGACATTGGGATTGCGCACGTCGGCGGGGCTGGGCGACCGGCTGGGACTAGCGACGCCCGGCCACGTCCGTGCGGTGCGGGCGGTGCGAGAGCAGGGGGACATTGCGCCGATCTTTGCGCAGCAATCCATCCGCGAGATGACGCGCACGGGCCGCAGTCCACAGCAGGTGATGGACGATGCCACCTGGGGCATTTTTGCGCAAGGCTGGCGCGACGGCATGGGCGCAGACGCCGATCACTTGAAAACGACCGCCGATATTGACGCCTGTGTGGCAGCCGGCTTTACGTTCTTTACGATTGACCCTGGCGAGTATGTGAACAACTCGGCAGAAACAATGACGCTCGCTGACCTGCGTGCGGCCGTGGACAAGCTGCCCTCCGATCTCCAACTTGCAGCCTCTGGCCTCCAATCAAAATCGTTCGATGTCGAAGGGCGCAGCATCTCCTTTGTCGGGCACACGCTCTTGAAAGCGGCGGTCAAATATGGCCGCGCCGTAGCGCATGTCGCCGCCATGTACCGGCACCTGATGCAGGTCACGGGCGGACGGAACTGCGAACTCGAAGTCTCGGTGGACGAAACCGAAACGCCGACGACGCACGCCGAGCACGTCTACATTGCCAGCGAACTGCGGCGGTTGGGCGTCCAATGGGTGAGCCTGGCTCCGCGCTACATCGGGCGCTTTGAAAAGGGCGTTGACTATATCGGCGACGTGGCTGCGTTCGAAGCGGCTTTCGCCGTCCACGCCGCCATCGCGCGACAGTTTGGACCATACAAGCTGAGCCTACATTCCGGCTCGGACAAGTTTAGCATTTACCCGGTGGCCGCCCGCCAGACGCGCGGACTGGTTCATCTCAAGACCGCGGGGACCAGTTACCTTGAGGCGCTGCACACCCTCGCCGCGCTCGACCCGGATTTCTTCCGAGAGATTTACGCCTTTGCTCGCGGGCGATACGAGACTGACCGGGCCAGCTATCATGTCTCGGCGCAACTTGGGCGCGCTCCTTTGCCCCACGCTGTAACCGATACTGACTTGCCGGCACTGCTCAACCAGTTCGACGCGCGCGAGATTTTGCACGTCACGTTTGGCTCAGTGCTGACAGAACGCGCCGCCGATGGCCGCTGGCGCTTTTACGACCGCTTCGTGGACCTGCTGCGCGCCAACCCGGAGGCGTATGCGGCTAACCTGGAAGCTCACTTCCTGCGTCACTTGAAGCCGTTTGTGTCACTGTAGAAAATATTCATGCGCGCCAAACCCATCATTCCCTTTGAAGGAGGAAACCATGAGGACCGCCAAGATAGAAGAATTGAGCGTGGACAAGTTCCTGCCATTCGGTTTTTATGCCCATCACCTTGATCCTGATGCCGAAAAGATAGGAGCCGCGCCCATAGAGTTTTTCCGAGACATGGCACGGCAGAATCTCGGAAATGCCACCATCGCTTCCTACTCAACCTGCCGGGTTGAAAAACGAGACCTGGTCATTGATGTGACAGAATATCATTCGATGTCGGGCGAAGCCATCCTGCCGCTGGACAATGACATCTTGATTCACGTAGGCCCGGCCACCCCTTCTGGCAGTGGTGTTCCATTGGACAAGATCCGGGTTTTCCGGGTACCCAAAGGGACCCTAGTCGTCCTTCATCCTGGCGTCTGGCACCACGCTCCGTTTACCGTCAATAATGACCCGGCCAATGTTCTGATCGTGCTTCCTGAGCGGACGTATGCGAATGACTGCACGGTCGTCAATCTTGCAGAAGCAGACCGAGTTGGAATAGAAGCGCTGTAACCGTAGGAGCACCCTCCGGGGCGCGGCTGTGCCGCGGCGTTGTATACAACGCTCACTCGCACCTGGGAAGGTGTCCCTAACTACGATGATCTTTTCTGGCAGGCTCTCAAAGCCCCAGCAAAACACTGACGGAGGGAACAAATGAACTTGGACGAACTGACCCGGATATACGACTTTACCGGCCAGACGATTGTCGTCACGGGTGGGACAGGCATCTTGGGTGGCGAGATTGCGTGCGCACTGGCGGGGTGCGGGGCGAACGTCGCTATCCTGGATCGCAATCTCGACCCGGCGCAAGCGCTGCTGGAGCGCATGGGGCCTTGTGCAGACCAGGCGACAGTCGTCGGCGGCGATGTCCTGGATGTAAGCAGCCTCCGCCAAGCCGCCGACGTCATCACCCAAAGATTCGGCAGGATTGATGGCCTGGTCAACGCAGCCGGAGGCAACAAACCGCAGGCCACCACCAGTCCTGATCTCTCGTTCTTTGATCTGCCGACGGATGCGCTGCGTTGGGTGTTCAACCTGAACATCCTGGGGACGATGCTCCCATGCCAGGTCTTGGGCAAGATCATGGCCGAAGCGGGCCATGGAACTATTCTCAATGTCTCCTCCATGAACGCCTTCCGGCCTCTCACCCGGATCCCGGCCTATTCCGCCGCCAAGGCCGGGGTCAGCAACTTTACCCAATGGCTGGCGGTTCATATGGCGCAAGAGTATTCGCCTCAGATTCGAGTCAATGCGATTGCCCCCGGCTTTTTCCTGACGACGCAAAATAGGTTCCTACTCACCGACGAAAAGACCGGAGAGATGACGCCGCGCGGGCAAGCCATCATTGCTCATACCCCCATGTCCCGCTTCGGCAATCCAGAGGATTTGATGGGCGCTGTCTTGTGGCTCCTTTCCCCGGCATCCTCTTTTGTCACCGGCATCGTCGTGCCGATTGACGGTGGATTTTCGGCGTACAGCGGAGTGTGACTCTTCGACCGACCGCTGACGGCGGCGGCGTCCATCATCACGCTGCCGGCGCAACGCAACGTCGTGTGTAGATGAGTAGCGGAAGCAGTGAAAGGATCAGGAGATTTACCATGAAAGCGCTCGTTTATCAAGGCCCAATGACGATGACTCTGGAACAAGTTCCCAATCCGGTTCCGGGGCCGGGACAAGTCCTCGCGCAAGTCAAAGCGGTTGGCATCTGCGGTTCGGATGTGCACGGCTTTATCGGCAAGACAGGGCGGCGCAAGCCGCCAATGATTATGGGCCACGAGGCGACCGGCGTGGTGGCCCAGGTCGGCGCGGGCGTGACACACTTCAAGCCGGGCGACCGCGTCGTGCTCAACCCGATTCTCTCGTGCGGCGTGTGCCGCAATTGCCGCGCCGGGCGGCCCAATATCTGCCTCGACCGGCACGCGCTGGGCGTTGACCTGCCCGGCGCGTATGCCGATTACACCCAACTGGCCGAGCGGATGCTCTGGCCCATGCCGGACGAGTTGAGCTTTGTCGCCGGGGCGCTCGTCGAGCCGCTGGCGGTGGCGCTGCACGCCGTCAACCTGACGCCGATTCGCTTGATGGACACGGTCGCCATTGTCGGCACCGGGGCGATTGGTCTGTTGACGCTCATGGCAGCCAAACTGGCCGGGGCAGGCACGGTCATTGTCACGGATAAAAGCGTACACCGGCTAGACGTGGCAAAGCGACTCGGCGCTGACGTGACGATCAACGTGGACCAGGAAGAGCCATTGCCCATCGTGCAAAGCCTCACCCACGGAGCGGGGGCCGATGCCGTGATCGAGGCAGTCGGCTTTTCCGCCACGGTGCAGCAAGCCATGTCGCTCGTGCGGCCCGGCGGGCACGTCACCTGGATCGGCAACTCGCAGCCGAACATCGAAATGAACATGCAGAGCGTCGTCACGCGCGAGGTCACGGTGCAGGGCGCGTATGCCTTCCACGACGAATTCCAGCAGTCCATCGCCGCCATCGCATCCGGGCGCATCAATCCCCTGTCGCTCATCGAGGAAACGGTCAGCACATTGGAAGAGACGCTCACCGTGATCCGAGATTTGGCGGAAGGCAAAAAAGATCTCGTCAAAGTGGTGTTGCAGAAATGACCAAAATCGGAACAGCCGTCATCGGGCCGGGCAAGGTGGCCCACACTCATGCTCAGGCGCTCACTGCGATTCCAGAATCCAATTTCGTCGCCGTGTGCGGGCGCACGCCGGAAAAGACGCGCACGTTTGCCGATACGTATGGTGTGCGCGCCTACACCGACCTGGACAAGCTACTGCGCGACCCGGATGTGCAAGCCGTCGTCATCTGCACGCCGCACCCTCAGCACGCCGAGCAGGCCATCGCCGCCGCGCAAGCAGGTAAACACATCCTGGTGGAAAAGCCGATGGCCATCACGCTGGCCGATTGTGACTGCATGATCGCCGCAGCAAAAGCCAACCAGGTCAAGCTGGGCGTCATCAGCCAGCGGCGGCTCTACCCGTGCGTGCAGCGCGTCAAGCGGGCGATTGACGGGAACAAAATCGGAGTGCCGCTGCTGGGCACAGTCACGGTGTTGGGCTGGCGCGGCCCGGAATATTACGCGATGGACGCCTGGCGCGGCACGTGGCAGGGCGAAGGCGGTGGCGTGCTGGTCAACCAGGCTCCGCACCAACTCGACCTGTTCCAGTGGCTCATGGGGCCGGTCGAGGAACTCTTTGGCTATTGGGATAACCTGAGCCACCCTTACATCAAAGTCGAAGACACCGTCGTGGCCGTGCTGCGATTCAAGAATGGCGCGTTGGGCAACCTGGTGCTCAGCAACTCGCAGAACCCGGGGCTGTATGGTAATATTCACATCCACGGCGATTTGGGCGCTTCCATCGGCGTCCAGACCGAAGGCGGCTCGATGTTTATATCGGGCGTGACGGCCAGGGTTGACCCGCCGATCAACGACCTGTGGACAGTCCCTGGCGAAGCATCACTCCTGCCCAAGTGGCAAGAGGAAGACCGCGCACTGGCCGGGTCAGTGGACATTATGAGCCATTTCCACTCTTTGCAAATCCAGGATTTCATCCATGCCATTCTTGAGGATCGCCCGCCGATGGTGACGGGCGAAGAAGGCCGCAAGACGGTGGAGCTATTCACAGCCATCTATCGCTCGCAAAAAGAACGGCGACCGGTTTGTTGGCCACTTTGAGGTGAATGATGGTGATTGGCAGAGGTTACACAGATCGCGATTTGACCGACGACGAAGCACGCGAGATCGTGCGTGAGGGACTGGGGACGCTGGCAGTGGACGGCAAACGTGTGCTCATCCTCATCCCCGATGGCACGCGCACGATGCCGATGCCGCTCATGTTCGACTTGTTTCAAGAGTTGCTTGTCCCGCGCGCGGCGGCGATGGACTACCTGGTAGCACTGGGCACGCATCAACCGATGAGCGATGCGCAGTTGAGCAAGCTGGTCGGCCAAACAGTGGTCAACGGGCAGGTAGGCCGCAGCCATGTATTTAACCACGAATGGGGCAACCCATCGAACCTTGTCACTCTCGGCGTCATTCCGGCGGACGCCATCCGCCAGATCACCGGCGGGTTGATGGCGCAGGATGTGCCGGTCAAGCTCAACAAGCTCATCCTGGATTACGACCAGCTCATCATCTGCGGGCCGGTCTTTCCGCACGAGGTAGTTGGTTTCTCCGGCGGCAACAAGTATTTCTTCCCTGGCATCGCCGGGCCGGAGATCATCAACTTTACTCACTGGCTGGGCGCGGTGATGACCAACTACAGGATTATCGGCGCGGGCTACACGCCAGTGCGGGCCGTCATTGACCGCGCAGCGACTTTCATTGATCGGCCCGTGGCCTGCTTTGGATTGGTAGTCACGCACGAGGGTCTGGCCGGTCTCTACTTTGGCACACCGCAAGAAGCCTGGCAGTCGGCGTCGGCGCTTTCGGCGCAAAAGCACATCGTCTACGTGGACCGGCCTTTCAAGCGCGTGTTGTCCATCATGCCGGAAATGTACGACGACCTCTGGACGGCGGCCAAGGGGATGTACAAGATGGAACCCGCCGTGGCCGAGGGCGGCGAGGTCGTGATTTTTGCGCCGCGCCTCACCGAAGTCAGTTACACGCACGACAAGCTGATTGACGAGATCGGCTATCACTGCCGCGACTATTTCCTCAAGCAGTGGGACAAGTTCAAAGATTATCCGGGCGGAGTGCTGGCTCACTCGACGCACGTCAAAGGGCTGGGACAGTACGACGCGGCGACCGGCGTGGAAACATCGCGCATCCGCGTGACGCTGGCGACCGGCATCCCAGAGGAACGCTGCCGCCGCATCAACCTGGGCTATCTCGATCCCAAGTCAGTCAACGTGCACGACTGGCAAGGTCGCAAGGACGAGAGTATACTCGTCGTGCCGCGAGCAGGGGAAATGTTGTATCGAGTCAAGTAGCAAGATGCAGGATGCAAATTGGCAACTCGTTTGCCGCTGGGCGAGTGTTCGAAGCCGTCAAGGCCATGAAAACAAAGGCATCCTCTGCGCGCTTGGCGCCGGAGTGGTATCGAATCAATCTTCAACGATGAAAGGAAGGAATACATTATGAGTCAAGCGGATATTGGCCTCATCGGTTTAGCCGTCATGGGCCAAAACCTGGTGTTGAACATGGAAGACCACGGATTTACAGTGGCGGTGTTCAACCGCACCGTGTCCACCGTAGACGAATTTGTCAATGGCAACGCCAAGGGCAAGAACGTCATCGGCGTGCATTCGATCCAAGAACTGTCCAGCGTGCTCAAACGCCCGCGCCGGATCATGCTGATGGTCAAGGCCGGGCAGCCGGTGGACGATTTCATCGAGGCCCTCATCCCGCACCTGGAGCCGGGCGACATTATCATTGACGGCGGCAACTCGAACTATGGTGACACGATCCGTCGCACGGCCTACGTCGAGTCCAAGGGGCTGCTCTACATCGGTACCGGCGTTTCGGGCGGCGAGGAGGGCGCGCGCACCGGCCCATCCATCATGCCCGGCGGATCGCCGGCGGCCTGGCCGCACGTCAAGCCTATCTTCCAGGCCATCGCGGCCAAGGTAAAGCGCCCCGATGGCGGGGAGGACCCCTGCTGCGAATGGGTGGGCGAAAACGGCGCGGGCCACTATGTCAAAATGGTGCACAACGGCATCGAGTACGGCGACATGCAGTTGATCTGCGAAGCGTACCACTTGATGAAAGAAGGGCTGGGCATGAGCGCCAGCCAAATGCACCGGGTTTTTGCCCGGTGGAACAAGGGCAAGCTCGACTCATATTTGATCGAGATCACGCGCGACATCCTGGGCCACAAAGATCAAGATGGCAAGCCGCTGGTAGACAAGATTTTGGACACCGCCGGTCAAAAAGGCACCGGCAAGTGGACGGGCATCTCGGCGCTGGATATGGGGATTCCGCTGACGATGGTCGTCGAGGCGGTGCTGGGACGTTCGCTGTCGGCGTTGAAAGATGAGCGCGTGGCCGCGTCCAAGGTGCTGTCCGGCCCCAAACCCAAGTTCACCGGCGATACCCAGGCGTTTGTGGATGATCTGCAAGAAGCCGTCTATGCCTCCAAGATCATCTCCTACACGCAAGGCTATATGCTGATGCGGGCCGCGGCGCAAGAATACAAGTGGAATCTCAACAAGGGCGGCATTGCGCTAATGTGGCGCGGCGGCTGCATTATCCGCTCCGCCTTCCTGGGCAAGATCAAGGAAGCGTTCGACAAGGCTCCGCAGCTCAACAACCTGCTGCTCGACTCGTATTTTGCAGAGCAGGTCGAAGCAGCACAGCCTGCGTGGCGGCGCGTGGTGGCCAAGGCCGTCCAAAGAGGCATTCCGGTTCCGGCCATGTCCAGCGCATTAGAGTTCTATGACGGCTATCGCCGTGAATGGTTGCCCGCCAATCTGCTCCAGGCACAGCGCGACTATTTCGGCGCGCATACTTATGAGCGCGTGGACCAGCCGCGCGGCCAATTCTTCCATACCAACTGGACCGGGCACGGCGGCGCTGTTACCTCGCGCGCGTATGTCGCCTAGCAGGCTGTCGGAGTAGCCGGCGCATCCCTACGCGGTAGCGGTCGGCTGGCTGGCATAGAGATGCCAGCTCTGCTCTCCGATAGGCTGCTAGTTCGACGGCTTATGAAGGGATACAGAGAATCCGCGTGAACCTTCGTGTCCATTGTGGATCATATTGGAGAACTGAAAGGAGAATGAAATGAAGTACGGTCTGAATATCCGACCCGCTTCGCGTGGCGCGTTGGACTTGCTCTCTCTCGGCGCGCTTGTCCACCGCCTGGACCCTGGGATCATCCCCTTCCGCAAGGCAACCGAGTGCCAGATCCACGTGAGTGGCGGCGAGTTCAACTGTGCCGCTAACCTGGCAGACTGCTTCGGCCTGCAGACGGGCATCGCGACGGCGATGGTAGACTATCCCATCGGCGATCTGATCGCTGAGCGAGTGAAGGCCATGGGCGTCAAGCCCTTTTACAAGCGGTTCAAGCACAATGGCGTGAACGGCCCCAATATGGCAACGGTTTACAGCGACCGCGGACAGGGCGTGCGCGCTCCGGTCGTGTTTTACAACCGCTCGAACGAAGCGGCGGCGCAGCTCAAGCCCGGCGACTTGCCCTGGGACGCGATTTTTTCCGGCGGCGTGCGCTGGTTCCACAGCGGTGGCATTTTTGCGGCGCTGTCGGAAACAACCGGTGAGGTGATCATCGAAGGCATGCAGGCGGCCAAGGCTGCCGGCGCGGTGGTCTCTTTTGACCTGAACTATCGCGCCAAGCTATGGAACATCTGGGGCGGCCACGAGCGCGCGCTGTCCGTCGTCAACCGCATTGTGGAGAACGTGGATGTTCTTGTCGGCAACGAAGAGGACCTGCAAATGGGACTCGGCATACCGGGGCCGGAGGTCGCCGCCAAATCCAAGCTCGACCCGAGCACGTTCTTTGGGATGATTGATCAGGTGGTGAGCAAGTATCCGCAGGTCAAGGTCGTCGCAACGACTCTGCGGGAAGTGCACTCGACGAACCGGCATAGCTGGGGCGCGGTGGCCTGGATTGACGGCAAGACGTACGTTTCACCAACCTGCGAGCTTGACATTCACGACCGCGTCGGCGGCGGAGATGGCTTTGCGTCCGGCCTTTTCTACGGTCTCCTCACTGGCGAGGAACCGGAGGAGGCAGTCAAGCTGGGCTGGGCGCATGGCGCGCTTCTGACTACCTTCCCGGGCGACACCACTATGGCGACTGTGGATCAAGTGCGGGCCTTTGCAAAAGGTGGCTCGGCGCGCATCCAGCGATAACCGGCGGTGGTGGTGCAGGTTGATGCGACGTATCCAGTCATCCGATTGATGCAATGGAAGCCGCCAGAGCGATTTGACCCAGGTGATAGGTAATCATCACCCGCAGACGGGCGGATGGTGATGAGGATAGGGTGACGAAGAGATTCCGGGCCAACATGGTATCAGAGGCAAAAAATAAGCTGGCTCCCGCAATGACCATCCCTCGACGCAACGGGGTCCATTCGGGGCGGAACAAGGTAGCCCAGGCTGAAAAAAGCATCAGGCTCAGTATCAGACTGTACAGCGCCACTGGGACCAGCATCGCCGTCTGCTGGTGATGTCTCAATCCGAGTGCAATGCCCCGGAAAAGCGCCAGGCCAATGATTGCGACGACGATGAAAAGCACCAGGGCAGGCCAGGGAGGCAGCGTCGAATTCAGTCCAACGATGTAGCACACGTGCGCCAGAAGGAACGCTGCCAGGCCGGGGATAAAGAATCGCTCGTTCGGCAGCAGCAGGAGAATGTCACCGGCCAGTGAAAAGATGAGGCCGGGCAGAAAGAATCGAGCCAACCCGGCATCGTGTGGCCCTCGCGTCAAGAGCCAGGCTGCGACCAAAACCAAGACTAACGTCGCCGGCTTGAGGATGTATTCCAGTCGCCTTTGGCGGCGGGCTATGGCCAGCCAGTCCAACCCGGCCACAATCAGCGCCAGGCAAAACGCCCAACCGCGGTATTGCCAGAGGATGTCCATGCTTGCCTCCTTGGCAGAAACTAGTTAGCCGAAAAGACAATAGCATCATCCGGCTGGGTGGGGCGGCCCCGCGATCCCAGCATCACCTGCAACACGCGCACTTCGCGCTGCAGCAGGCCGACCTCTTTGGAGAGCATTGACTCGATGGAGGGCGAAGTGAGCAAGTCTTGTTTTTCGACCGGCTCGACTTGGAGCGCGATGGCCGTGAGGCAGGCGAGCGCCGCCGCCTGCTGAGGCAGGTCGTCACTCGCGACGTCCAGTGATACGCCGGCGGCCTGCGAGAGCAGTTCCATGTAGCGGCGGAGCCGTCCCTGCACGCTGGTCACGAGCGTTCGAGCGGCGTTCTCGTCACTGGGCAACCACGGCCAGAGCGTCACGTCTGCGCGCAGGTAACCGTCCGATGTCTGTCGCACGGCGTTCATGCGAAAGCGCAGTTCGCCCACGCTGATGATGTTGAATCGCCCGTCGTCCAGCCGTTCCACTTGCGTGATGCGCGCCGTCGTGCCAACCTCGTAAGGCTTGGCCGGCCCGCCGACTTCTTCGCCGTCTTGAATGAGCGCCACGCCGAACGGTGCGCCATGCTCGATGCACGTGGCGATCATCTGGCGATAGCGTGGCTCAAAAACGTGCAAGGGCAGCACCTGACCTGGGAACAGAACGGTGTTCAAGGGAAACAAGGGTAAAGATAGCTGGCTGTTCATCCGCGCACTCCGTGGCGGTCATTGTACGACATCTCGGTTTGGTTGACAAGTGGAATGATTTGGCTATAATACCTCGCAGTTGCCCGCGTGGCGGAATTGGCATACGCAGCAGGTTGAGGGCCTGTGCCGCAAGGCGTGGAGGTTCGAGTCCTCTCGCGGGCACTCGGTTATCCAGTGGACAAGCACCCGGCTCTGGCCGGGTGCTTGTGTTATGGACAGAAAGTTGCGTCCCTGGGGGGGCGCATCAGAATATCAACACGAAAGGATGTGTGCATGTTGTCAACTCATCGCCTGGCGCTGGTCGCATGGGGCTGTTTGATTCTGGCTGCCCTGGCATGTAATGCGCCTGCTCCGACGCCCGCGCCGGCGCCGACCGTTTCGCCAAGGTCGCCCCAGGCGACCCGGTCGCCGGCCCAGGCGACTCAACCTCCGGTCGCGAAACCGACCCAGCCGGGTCAACCGTCTGCCGCGCCGGGCAGCATCAGCGGCAAGCTGTGTTACCCCGGCGATGGCATTCCACCTATGACCATCTATGCAGTGGATCAAGCCACCGGCAAGTCATTCAAGAAGCAAACACGCAAGCCGGACGAGACGAGCTATCGCCTGGATGGTGTGACGCCGGGAACCTACGTCGTATACGCCTGGCTGAATGACGGCAAACTGGGTGGCATGTACTCCGAGGCTGTGCCATGTGGGCTGGACGCCACTTGCACCGATCATTCACTTATCCAGGTGACGGTCGAAGAAGGCCAGGACGTGACGGATATTGACGTGTGCGACTGGTACGGGCCGCCTCCGCCTGCGCCGCCCAAGTAACGGATGGAGGCGAAGGGCTGAAGGTGAGCCTACGCAACACGGAATACGCATCGCGCTACAAGTATGGTAAAATTCATTTGATTATTTCGGCAGCATTGCCGCAGAAAGGGAGTGAACGACTGTGGAAGAATTCAAGCCTCTTTTGACGGAAATGGAGAAAAAGATCGGGGGTATTCTGGAGCGTCTTTGACGTCGCGAGCAAGCAAAAGCGGATCGAAGAATTAGAGCGCCTTTCGTCTTCGGCAGACTTTTGGGCCGACGCCGATGCGGCCCAGGCGACGATGCGCGAGCTCAATTCGCTGCGCGGCGAGGTCGAAGACTGGCTGGGGCTGCACAAGCAAGTGCAGGATACCAGCGACTTGCTCGATCTGGCGATGGCCGAAGGCGACGAAGCCTTGGGGGTCGAAGTCGCCGCCGAAGTGGGGCGGCTGACAATAGAGCTAGATCGCCGCGAGTTCCGCTTGCTGCTCTCCGGCTCGCACGACCGGGGCGGCGCGATCCTGGCGATCCATGCCGGGGCGGGCGGCACGGATGCTTCCGATTGGGCGGCCATGCTTTTGCGGATGTATATGCGCTGGGCCGAAGCGCGCGGCTACAAGACCGACGTGATTGACGAGATGGCCGGCGACGAGGCGGGCATCAAGAGTGTGACGCTGACGGTGGATGGCGAGTATGCCTATGGCTACCTGCGCGCCGAGCGCGGCGTTCATCGGCTGGTGCGGCTCTCGCCGTTTGATGCGGCGCATAGAAGGCACACCTCCTTCGCGTTAGTGGAAGTGTGGCCCGAGATCGGCGAAGACAGCGAGATCGTCATCCGCCCCTCAGACATTCAGATTGACACTTTTCGTGCTTCTTCGGCGGGCGGGCAGCACATGCAAAAGAACGAAACGGCGGTCCGCATCACGCACCTGGCGTCGGGCCTCGTCGTGTCGTGCCAGAACGAGCGCAGCCAGACGCAGAACCGCGAGAACGCGATGAAGGTTCTGCGCGCGCGCCTGGCCGAGCTGGAAGAACAAAAGCGTCGTGAGCACATGGCCGAGCTGAAAGGCGATCACGTCAAGGCCGAATGGGGCAGCCAGATCCGGTCCTACGTGTTGCACCCTTATCAAATGGTCAAAGACCATCGCACCGAATACGAGACCGGCAACACCGCCGCCGTTTTGGATGGGCGGCTGGACGAGTTCATGGAAGCATACTTGCGATCCACCGTTGGTCAGTAGGACAAGTTGCCAACCTGTCCCACACAAGGAGAATCCCATGAGCACTGAACCTGCCGACAAATTTCTCAATCGAGTCGAATCCGTTGAAAGCCGCTTCAACTCGCTGCAAGACGACCTTGCGCTGCGTTGGGTGAACGACGACATTGGCACGATGGATAGTCAGTTGCGCGACCTGCCTTCCTCGATCCAGCAAGTGCGCTCACGTGGCTATGTCTTTAAAAGCTATCTCGAAAAAAAGACCGAGGCGTTAGCCTCGCAGTGGGATCAGCTTCGCCCTCGCGTGGTTTCGGCGGTGGACGAGCAGAGCCGCGATCTGCGTTACCAATCCGACTTGTTCCGGCAACGGCTGCCGTTCCTGCGGCCTAACCGCAGCGAGATCGAACTCTCCACTGCCGAGTCTACTCTGCGCGACCTGGAAAGTCGCGTGAGCGCAGCCAAGGGCACGCTCCAGGGAATGTACGAGACACTGAAAGGGAATGTCCGGCAGACCGTAGACCAGGTCAAGGAAGTCGCGTGGGTGCTCGACGAGGTGGACGGGGCGACGTTCAAGCTGTACCCCGGCGAAGGTGTGGTCTCGGCGGTCAAGGCGCAGTGGATGACGAGCGAAAAGGAAGGGCAAAAGGGCATCTTTTACCTGACCGACGAGCGCGTGCTGTTCGAGCAGGAAGAAGAGGTCGCCACCAAGAAGGTTCTCTTTATCGCCACCGAGAAGAAAAAGGTGCAGGAACTCGAGTGGGAAGCGCCCCTCAGCCAGATCGAATCTGTGCAAGCCAGCGAAAAGGGTGGGGCGATCCTGGGCATTGGCAAGAAGGAAATCCTCGAATTCAACTTTGGCAGCAGCGTTCGAGTCCGCTCGGCATTGCTGCGATTGGAAGCTGACTCGGATGCCTGGCAGGCGCTCATCGGAAGAGCAAAGTCCGGCGACATTGCGGGCGAGCGCACCGTGCCCAAGGACAAGACCGTCGTCGAAGCAGCCCGCGCCGCGCCCACCAAGTGCACCGCCTGCGGCGCGACGATCACGCAGGCCGTCGTCAAAGGCATGACCGAGATCAAGTGCGAGTATTGCGGGGCGATCGTTCGTCTGTAGTCGAGTGGTCCTAGTCGAATAGTCAGATAATCACAAACGTTGGAGTCGAGGCCTTGGTTGGATGAGAAATGTCGCCCAGAGGCTCGACTCCAATTTTGTCTGACTAACCGGCTCCTTGACGATGAGACTATCCGACTACAAGACTAGGCGACTAACTCAGGGCCGAGTAGGCGCTCAGGCAATCGAGGTAGCGTTTACCGTCCACGTCATAGACCCACACGCCCTCCGCACGCTCGATCACCATGTCGAGTGGGTGATAGATGCAAATCGTGACTATGAACCATTGGCTCAGATGTGAGGCGACAAACGAGGATAAACCCGAGGCCGCCACGGATCGCAAACGTCAGACCAGTAGCAATAGTGGTGGCGTTTCATTCGAACTTTCGCCAGGTGCGAATCAGAATCCGGCGCATGGAGCGCGTCGGCCAACGGAAACGGGTTCAGCCGCCTTTCATGTTTGTTGTAGCGCGTTTGACTCCGAAAGTATTCGCCGCAAATAGTTTAGCGTGTAGTCTCGATGTGATTTTGCTAACCTCGAAATCATTCCGATAAATAATGCCATGCAGCCCCAGAAGGCAGCAAGGAATAGCAAATCTCCTATCAGACTTGCTTGCCCCCCTATCACTTTAGAGGTCGTTCCACACAGGCCCAGCCCGACGCACAAGATCCACCCAATGGTGATGTAAACTCTATTCCCCACAAATGATGCTCGGATTGAAGTGCCCTGTGGTATGGCGTTCAATCGTCCATAGAGAAAAGGCCAAGAGTCTCTAAAGAACCCATGTACTTTATACATCCGGAAATATGTGGTGTGCACCTCTCCGATGACTGGTTTCTTGGATTTCGGCCCGAATATTCCTTGCTCGTAGTGCAGAGCTCTTTTCAGTCGCGTTTGGCACTCCTCAATTGATAGTGGAGTGATAAACTCGATATCCGGCTTGCGCCATATTCCAAACCACTTGAAGTCGAGAAGGCGATAAGGAAGGCTGGACATATCACACTGCGAATTGCTGTTCGCCGTTGGGCGGCCTGCCGCCTATCGGATAAACAGCGATCTCGTCTGGCTCAAGCAGCCTTTTCGAGGTGGTCGTCCCACGCAACGGTGTGACCGGAGCGATTGAACAGCAGCGGCGGAGCCTGGCCGCGCACCGTGTCGGCATTGATGACGCAGCGGCACACGTTCGGCAGCGAGGGTACTTCGTACATCACGTCGAGCAGCGTGCGCTCGATAATGGTGCGCAAGCCGCGCGCGCCGGTCTCGTGCTGCATGGCCTCCTCGGCGGCCACCGAAAGCGCCTCGTCGGTGAATGCTAATTCGACATTGTCCAGCGCCAGCAGACGTTGGTATTGGCGCACCAGCGCATTGCGCGGCTGAGTGAGCACGGCCACCAACTCGGACTTGCCGAGCGGCGCAACACTTGCCATCACCGGCAGCCGCCCGACGAATTCGGGAATCATCCCGTAACGGATCAAGTCGTCCGGCGTGATATGGCGCAGCAGCTCGGCGTCATTCCACTCACGGTGTACATTGTGCGCCGCCGCAAACCCCAAAGCGCCCTTGACGCCCAGCCGCTCGGACACGATGTCGGCCAGCCCCTGGAAGGTCCCGCCGCAGATGAACAACACGTCGTGCGTGTTCATCGGGATGAAATCCTGGTTGGGATGCTTGCGCCCGCCCTGCGGCGGCACGTGCGCAGTGGTGCCCTCGATAATTTTCAAGAGCGCCTGTTGGACGCCCTCGCCCGACACGTCGCGCGTGATGGAGGGACTATCGCCCGACTTGCGCGCGCACTTGTCAATCTCGTCGAGGTAGATGATGCCCTTTTCCGCGCGCGAAACGTCGCCGTCGGCGGCGCGGAGCAAACCGAGCAGGATGTTTTCCACGTCCTCGCCCACGTAACCGGCTTCGGTGAGTGTGGTAGCGTCGGCGATGGTGAAGGGGACATGCAGGATGCGCGCCAACGTTTGCGCGAGGAGCGTCTTGCCGCAGCCGGTGGGGCCGATGAGGAGGATGTTGCTCTTGTCGAGTTCGATGTCGCCCAGGCCCAGCCCCTGGCCGATGCGCTTGTAGTGATTATAGACGGCCACCGAGAGCACGCGCTTGGCCTGGTCCTGGCCCACCACGTATTCGTTGAGCTGGTCGTAAAGCGCCCGGGGCGAAAGGTTTTGGTCGAGAAAAGACGCGCCGGGGCTGCGATGCGAGACCCCCTCGGTTTCGAGGATGCTCTGGCACACCCCGACACATTCGTCGCAGATAGAGACGCTGGGGGGTCCGGCAATGAGGCGGCCTACCTCGTCGCGCGTGCGTTGGCAGAACGAGCAACGTTGCGGCTCGTTCCGGGTACGGCTCATGATGGCTTTTTCTCCTGGTCTTTAGGTGTCGCGACCAGCACATCGTCAATCACGCCCAGTTCTTTGGCCGTGGTCGGCGTCATGTAAAAATTGCGGTCGGTGTACTTGAGGATGTCTTCGTCGCTCAGGCCGGTGTGACGCTTGAGGATGCTATTGAGCAAGTCGCGCACGCGCAGAATCTCGCGCGCCTCGATCTCAATGTCCACCGCCTGGCCCTGGACGCCGCCGAGCGGCTGGTGCAGGTGAAGCGTGGCGTTCGGCAGCGCAAAGCGTTTGCCTTTGGTCCCGGCCGCCAACAAGATCGTGCCCATGCTCGCCGCCATCCCGACCGCGATGGTTGAGATGGGGGAGTGCACGAGCTGCATCGTGTCATAGATCGCCATGCCGGCCGTGATCTGCCCGCCGGGCGAGTTGATATAGAACTGGATGTCCTTTTCCGGGTCCTCGCGGTCCAAGAAGAGCAGTTGCGCCACGATCAGGTTGGCGACCTGGTCGCTGATGGGTGTGCCGAGAAAGATGATGCGTTCCTTCAGCAGCAGCGAAAAGATGTCATAGACGCGCTCGCCGCGCCCGGTCTGTTCGATCACCATTGGGACGATGGCGGATGGCTGATCCATTTCGAATTTCATAATCTCCTTGTCTCCTTGTTGTTTGGCCGATCTATGGCTTCCGTTCGTGTCCAAAAATCCGTAGGCGGGCATAGGCTACCCGATGCTGACACATCGGGATGCGTCCGCTACGGGTCGGCCAACCAGTTGCTCTCGACAGGCGGCTCCGGTTGAGCGGCAAGTTCGGTTGTCTGAGTCGGCTCTTCGGTTGTGGGCCCAGTCGGTTCAGTGACCAATTCCGGCTCTTCGGCTGTGGGGAGTGGTGGGTTTTCGCCCTTGCAGATGCTCACCAATTGCCCCATGATTTTGGATGAGAACAGGTCGAGTCTGATGGAGCGCTTGAATTCATTCGAAGAGAGCGCCTCCAAGACCTGCGCGTTGTTTTCGGGGTAACTGTCCGAAATGCTTTGAAGGGTGGCGGACACCTCGTCGTCGGTCACTTGCAGGTTTTCGAATTCGGCCAGCCGGCCCAACGCCAATGCCCGCCGGATGTTGTTGCCAGCCTGCGGGCGCATTTCGTCGCGGTACTGTTCCTCCGTTTGCTTCTTGATGTTGAGGAACTCTTCCCAGTTCATCTTCTGCTCGCTCGAGCGTTCCTTGGCGCGCTCGACGATGCTATCGAGTTCTGCTTCCACCATTTCGGGCGGAAATTCGACTTGGGCCTGCTGGGCAAGCTTGTCGGCGCACGTATTGGCATAGCGGGTGTTGGCCTGGCGCAGCGCCTGCTGTTCCAGACTGTTGCGCGCGGCCTGGCGCAGCGCGTCGAGCGTCTCGTACTCGCCGACGGTCTGCGCCAACGCGTCGTCGAGCGGAGGGACACGGCGCACTTTGAGATCGTTCAGCTTGGTCTGAATATAGATCGTCTTGCCCCGCAGCATCTCGTCGTCGTAATTCTCGGGCACGATCAACGTGGGGGTCTTTTCTTCGCCGACTTTCATCCCGATGAGGTTGAGGGCAAAGCCTGGGAAGGGAAAGTCGGTGGTTTCGGCGACCAGCATGGGCACATCTTGTTCGTGGAACAGGGTCTCGTCCATGGCCGGGTCGAGTTTAGCGTCGAGCGTGACCGTGGCGACCTGATTCAACTCTACCGGGCCTTCGCCGGCCGGCTCCATGATCGCGTTGCGCTCCTGCAGGCCCTTGAGCACCTCGTCCACCTGTTCGTCGGCGACTTGGGGCGCCGTGTAAGGGACGCGCAGCGAGCGATAGTCGCCCAGTTCGATGGTCGGGCGCAGTGGCACGATGAACTTTAGTACGAACGGACTCTTTTGTATCTCGTCGAGGTGACCGACCGCATAAGGCTCGAGCTGGCTTTCGCTCAAGGCCTCGTTGTACAACTGCGGGCCGAGTTCTTCTAGCATTTCCTGGTACACGGTCTCTTCGCCCACCGCACGCAGCACGACGTTGTAAGGGGCTTTGCCTTTGCGGAAGCCGGGAATGCGGCTGTTGTTGGCGATGTGTCGGGCGGCGTGGCGGAGCGCTTGTTGAATGCGCTCGTCTTCCACTTCGATGGAAAGTGCGACTTGACGGTTTTCGAGTGTTTGACTTGTGACCTTCACGAGAATCCTCACTTTTGATGTTGGCGCGATTATAACACAAAATCAGTGACCGGTTATCGGCGATCAGTTATCAGCAGTCTGCGCGCTGGCTTTTACTGATCACCGATCACTGATCACTGCAATGGGCAAGGAGGGACTTGAACCCTCACGCCTTGCGGCACACGGTCCTAAGCCGTGCTCGTCTGCCAGTTCCGACACTTGCCCGCGCCAACGGATTATACCCGCAACTGGTCATCGCGCAAGTGCCTTTCCTCGACCACTTTTTCCGTCTCGGCCACCCTTGCGAAGGTTTTCGGAAAATACGTGGCGAGTGCAATCATACCCTTCGCAAGGGTGAGCAGTTATTTTCCTCTACTACTTTTGCCGTCTCTGGTGGTATAATCACGCGTGATGACCGAGAGACTCTACCTCCAAGATGCTTACGCCACTACGTTTTCCGCGCATATCGTCGAGCGGGTATTGATGCCGGCCGGCCGCCTGGCCGTAGTGCTGGACCGCACGGCGTTTTATCCCGGCACAGGCGGGCTGCCCGCCGACCGGGGCTGGCTCAACCGGGCGCCGGTGATAGACATCCTTGTGCGCGAAGACGGCGAAATTCTCCACGTGCTTTCCGAAGAAATCTGGGAAGATCAGATCCAGGCGCGGATCGAATGGCCGCGCCGCCTGGGCGCGATGCGGCAGCACACCGCCGGGCACCTGCTGGCGCATGCCCTGGCGCAAGCATCCGGCGCGGCGGCGTCGGGCACTGCGGTGACCGAACAAGGTGCGTGGCTTGAGCTAGGCCGGCCCGATGTCTCGTCGGCGCAAGTGGAACAGGCCGAATCAGCCGCGAATGAAATCGTGTGGGGCAATCGCGCGGTCCGCATCGCGTCGGTGGATGCGGCGCAGGCCGGAAAAATCGGTCTGGCGGTTCCCGCTGGCGCAGCGTGGCCGTTGCAAGTGGTGAGCGTTGAGGGCACGGGTGTGACAGCCTGCCAGGGCGTTCACGTCGCGCGGACCGGCGAGATGGGGCTGATCAAGGTGCTCGGATGCGAGGTGCGCGGCGAGCGGCTGCGTGTCCAGTTCGCGTGCGGCGCGCGTGCGTTGGCCGAGTTTCGCCAGGCAGAGCAGACGCTCGCGCTGGTCGCCGCGAACCTCGGCGTGGCTACGGCGAATGTTGCGCCGGTGGTCACACGCCTGACGTCCGAATGGAACGCGGCGCGGGCAGAGTTAGAGACGCTGCGCGGCCAGGTTGTCGGCTTTGAGGCGGAGGCCCTGGCCGCGAGCGCCGAAGCGGCTAATGGGGCGCGCGTCGTCCGGCGTGTGTACCCTGAGCGCGACGTGGCTGAAGTGCGACAACTGGCACGCGTCGTCGTAGCCCAGCCGGGCTTGGTGGCGCTGCTCGGCACAGCGGGCAGCCGGGCGCAACTGGTGTTTGCGCGCTCTGCCGATGTGAGCCACGATATGACCGTCATCGTCCGCGCTGCGGCGCGGATGCTTAACACACAAGGCGGCGGCCAACCGGCGCTGGCCGAAAGTCTTCCCGTCCGCGCGGACGAGGCGCGCGTGGAAGCCGCCATCGCCAAGGCCGCCAAATTGCTGCCTGCGCAGCGATGAGAGCCTGCCCATCAAGTGTGCGTCCCTCATCCCCAGCCCTTCTCCCGCGGGGAGAAGCGAGGGGGCGCACCCTGGCCCAGGCAGCCTGGTGATTACCCAAAAACGTTGGAGTCCTCAACTTGTTGAGGCAACTCCCCGAACAAGTTCGGGAGTCCGCCGAGATTTGGGTAATCACCAGAGGCAGCGACTTGTCAGGTTGCGCAAAATACAATACACTTACAGCGATCTTGCGCTACCGGCGCGTTCCCGGTCGCACGTGGTTGCAAGCATTGCCCCCCATGCTTGATAGTTACAACGTTTGGCTGGCGTCAACGCCGGCCATTGCAGTGGTTGTTCAAAGGTTTCCCGATTCAACATCAGGTCGTTGCCTTGAACCCTGGTTTTGTCATGCCGAGAGGGTGACCTCCTGAACCTTGTGACTTTGTGACCCAGTGTAGTGATATGCAGTTCGCAATGAGCGACAAGCGATGTGCGATATGCCAAACACGACATGCAATCCGCGATCCGCGATTGAGGAGGCAACATGAAAGAGACACGTCCGACGATAGATATGGGCGGCAGCGGCGGGTACAATCCTAATGCCGATGGCCCCAAGACCGTGATGGCCGGCCCCGAAAGGCCGCGTCCAGCGCCGACCGAAGGTGCAAGCTCTCCGCCCTGGACCCCACCGCCGCCCCCGGCGGCGCCAGCCCCGTTTCAGCCGGTGTCTGCTCCTGCTCCTGCCCCAGCTTCGGCGGGAGCACGGACGATGTTGATGGGAACGCCTGTGCCTCAAATCAAGTTGGCCTGGCTGGGCGTGGTTTCCGGCCCCGGAGCCGAACGCGGACAAACTTTTGTTTTGCGCGCCGAGACCGTCGTCGGGCGATCCAACGGCGATTGGGCTTTGAGCGGTGATGCCACGCTGTCGTCTCAGCACATCCGTGTGCGGTTAGAGCCAAAAGAAGGCGGGGCTGAGGACGAGCAGGTTTTCATACTCTATGACCTGGCGTCGGCCAACGGCACGTATGTGGGAACGAAGGACAACTATCGCGAGGGCAGTCGCCGCGTGTATCGCTGCGAATTGCATGGCGGGGATTACATCTTGCTCGGTGAAACGACGCTGGTGTTCCTGGAAGCATAGGAAAACCTGACAGGTCTCGCAGACCTGTCAGGTTGGGCAATCTCCACAGGAGGGGGCGATGAGACAACGCAGACTCGCGCAATGGATCAACAAGGCTGCGCTGGTGGCCGTGTCGGCATGGTTGGCTCTGAGTGGCACGGTCTGGGCGCAGGGGCCGCTCACCGTCAACCTTGATGCGGTGGATGCCGGCGCGCACCCGGCGATGCGAGCGCTGGTAACCGTCATTGACGAAAACGGTCTCCCGGTGCGCGGCCTCGACGCGAAAGCCTTTGAGTTAAACGAGGATGGGCAGGGCGCTTTTGCGCCGGACAAGGTCGAGGTGGTCGCCAATCAAAAGGCGGCTGTGTCGGTTGCCATCGTCGTGGACTTGAGCGGCTCGATGCGCGGCAAGCCGCTCCAGGCCGCCAAAGACGCCATCGGCAAATTCCTGGAAGCTTTGCTCAACGAACCTGACGACCCCGACCGCGCGGCATTCATCGGATTCACTCAAAACGTCAAGGTGACGGACACGACCATCACCGATGCACAGCGCGAAGTAGACTTTACCAACGATATGGGCAAGCTGCTCAACGTCATCAACTTTGTAGACGTGGATACCGGCACGGGCGGCACGCCTCTGTACGATGCGATTTTCCGCGCGGTCAAGATCACCTCGCAGCAGCCCGGTCGCCGCGCCATCCTGTTGATGACGGACGGCAGAGATCAGGGCAGCACGCTCACCGCCAGCGACCCGATTGACGAGGCCAACCGGCAGCGCACTCCGATCTTTCCGATTGGCCTGAGCACGGGACAACTCGACACGCAGTATCTTTCGCGCCTGGCAGTTCGCACCGGCGGCCAGTTCCAGTCCACGGCGACGCCGGAGGAATTGACGCAGCTTTTCCAGAACGTGTTGGCTCAACTCAAAGAGCAATATGTGTTGACCTACTCTTCGCGCATCTCAAAGGTAGATGGGCAATCACACTCGCTCGCAGTGCAAGTGACGTCGCCGCGCGGACAAGGCATCAGCAAGCTAACGTATACACTCGGTCAGCCTGTCACGCCGACCGCAAAAGGCACCGCAAGCGCCGTGGGCACCGCGACGCCGGCGCCGGTCTCAACTGCTGCGCCAGGCGTGACGCCCTCACCCCAACCAGGAGGTGGTACTATGCAATGGATCTCGGATAATCTCGTATTGGTGATTGCCATCGCGGCGGCGGCCGTGCTATTTTTCTTGATGCTCGTGATTGCGGTCGTGCTGGTGCTGCGTCGTCGCCGGAGCGCCGCGCCGCAGCCGGGCTACGCCAGCGCGTACCCGCAGCCGCCGTTCGATAGCGCGACGATGCCGGGGGCAGTGCCCGGCAAGGGAGCCGCCGCCGGGCCGACCATGATGCCCGCTAATGTGGCTTCTGCTATGCCGGCCAGCGCTTCGCCTGCGTCACCCACGGTGGCGAGCCCTGGCGTTTCGTCGGGCGCTGGGACGCGGTTGGCGACTCCAGGCCCTGTCCAGGCTCCACCGCCATTTAGTAGCGCGCCCAAACCGTTTCAACCCGCGGCGCCACCGCCGCCAGCGCCGGCTCAGTTTGCGCCTGCGTCCAGTCCGTTCCAGCCGTCCACACCTCCTCCACCATCCGGCAAATCGGCCGGCCCGACGGGTGGGGCGGAAAAGCCGGTCACGCCGCCCACATCCGGCGGCACAGTCCTCATCCAGCGCGGCGCGGCCAAGCCAAAAGTTTTGGGCATGTTGGTGGAGAAAAAGGATCCGGCCAAACGCTTCGACATTGACAAGCCGGCCGTGACGATTGGCCGCGCGCCGGGCAATCACCTGGTCGTGGATCATCCGACCGTTTCTCGCCAGCACGCCACGATCAAGCTCGAAGGTGAGGACTATCGCGTCTATGACCTGGGCAGCGCCAACGGCACCTTTGTCAAAGATCAGCGCGTGCGTGACCCGATCACGTTGCAGGATGGGGAGATCGTGCGGTTCGGCGAGGTCGAGTTTATCTTCAAGCGGGTGACGTTGGGATAGTCTCGTAGTCGGATAGTCTGATCGTCAGGCTATCCGACTATTTGGTTGTTAGGCCGCACGCTGAAGTGCAGCGAGTCAAGTATCATCTTGAACCAAGTCTGTTTGACACCAAGATTAAGGTCATCTTGCGTGGGGCTGACGACTTGATAATGCATAGAGGGCGTCACCCAAGTGATATGAGCAGAATACGAGATGAAAAGATTCCTCACTCTAAAATCTTGCCTTCTTACCATTTTTGCGGTTGCCTTGATTGTGGGTCTGGGGCTTCGTTCATATTGGCAAGTAACAAGGCCTGATTGGGTATATTGGTCAGGCGACATGGTATTGGGATTGCTCATACTATCTGTGGGTTTTTCACTTTCGGTCGCAATGATTGTTCGTCCGCAGTTTGCAATCAAGTTGGGTTCCAGAGGAAATAAGCGGCGTGAGGTTACGTTTATCGAACTTGCCATGTGGTTTTCCGTTGGATTGGCGATGATGTTACTTGGAACAATCTCTGTTCTGTCTACGTTAAGCCACATACTTTCGCATTGCCCTGCGCCTGCGTGTTGAGTCTGTCTGTGCTCACTTTGGTATTCTACTAGGATTCGGGCGTGGCCCAAGTTGCGGTCGGTGGGGCGGTCGCCTACCGCCCTGCCACTCTCAAACTGGACGTGAGATCATTCGGCTTCGCTCAAGGCATACTTTCGCGTCATTCGGCTCCTCAGCCGTGGTACAATTTCGAGCCCTGCGGCGGATCGCACCATGCGCTTGCGGCCGTCTGCTTCGTTCGTGAGCGGCTGAAGCGCGGCGTAGACACGTGGACAAAGAAATGAGGAACCCATGAAGAAACTCGTCGCACAAAGTGGGTCGCTTTCCGGCCAAGAGTGGCCGATTGGTTCGGACAAGCCCGTCATCGTCTTGGGACGCGGCGCCAGCAGCGACATTGTGCTGCAAGATCAGCAGGCCTCGCGTCATCACGCCGAGATCCGCTTCTCCGAGGGCCAGGTGTCCATCACCGATGCCGGCAGTATGAACGGCACGTTCGTCAACGACGCGCGCATCACGGGCACGCAACTCCTTCAACCGGGTGATAGAGTCCGCATCGGCGAGGCGCAGTTTGTGCTTCAACAAGGCGCGACGACGACGCAGAAGGCAATCGCTCGGGGAATGGCAGGGCCACCACCACCGGCTGAGCGAGGTGGAAAATCATGCCTGGGGTTGATTCTGGGCGGGATCGTGGTGCTGGTGTTGGTGATCGCCGCCGCCGTGGTCGCGTTTCTGTTTTTGCGGGGGAAAATCACATCGCAAGCAGTGACGGGTGCGACCGGCACGCCGATGAGCGCGGTTGCGGCGACGCTTGCAGCCAAGCCCACGCCGGTCCCCACGCAGAGCACGCCCGTTCCAGCGAGCGGCCCGACGGGCACACCGTTGGTGGAAGCGTTTGTGACGCTGACGTCGCAACCGGTAATTGCCACTTCAACGGGTGCATCAGCGGCGGGCGGCACACCGCAGTCTCCATTGGCTAAAACGCCGCAAGCGGTGCCGTTCCGCGTCACGTGGAGTCCGGGCCGGTACGAGGGCTGGGCCGACGGGCGGCGGATGAGCAGCGACCTGACGATTCAGAACATCAGCCTGCCGCAGATCACCCCGCCGTACGCGCCCTACTTTATCATTTCCGATCCCAAGGGCAACATGCGCGCCGGAGAGCTGAAAGATTACAGCAGCGGCGCCAATCAGCAGCCGGCGCTCGGTCCCGGTCAGCAGGTGATGTGGACGTGGTTCGCCGTCATGACCAATCAAGAGTGGGTGCGCGGCTCGGTGTTCCGCTACGGCGGGTATGCCTGGGCGCAAGAGTTCAATCCCGATGGCAGCTTGAATGGCGCGCCGAGAGTGATTGACGAGAAGCAGTTGATCCCGTTCCTGCCCAAACAAGTGCCGCCTGAAATGCTGCCCACACTGGCTGCGACGATGGCGGCAGGTGGCGCTCCGACTGGAATTCCAACTGGCATTCCCACGGGAGTGCCGACGGCCAAGCCGTGATACGTGAAACGTAATATCGGAATAGCCTCTCACGCGTCACGTCAGGATGAATGATGCGGTCGAATTATCAAAGCGCGGATCGTACACCGATTGGGTTCGGTTGCGGAGGTTGCGGCTGCGGGATGCTGCTGGCGGCGTTGGTGCTGGCTGTGCTCGTCATGGCGACGGCGAGCACAAGCGTCGCCTTGCCTGCCGTCAAGCCCGATCCGGCGCGACCCGACATCGTCATCACGGTTCAGGATGCGTTTATCAAGCAGGCCATCGTGCGCTCCGTGCCCGGCGATGCGCTAAAAGATGTGACGGTCAAGCTGCAAGCGGGCGGCGACATCGCCATCCAGGGGCGGGTAGAGGAGACGCTGTTGGGCCAGACGTTGTCTGCGCCGTTTTCGCTGGCGATACGGCTCGCGGCTCAGAATGGCCGCTTGCGCGTGGATGTGAGTGAGGTGCAGGTGGCTGGCAACCAGGCTGTGTCGGCGGCGCTGCAAGGAGTCTTTGAGGGGTTGGGCGATCAAGCCAGCCAGATGATTAACAAAGAACTCGCCGCCGGGCTGGGCAGCGACGCTTACATCATGAACGTGACGACGGATGACCGCCGGATGATCGTCCGCGCCAGGTGGACCGGCCCATGAACGTCAATCGCTGGCTCGGGTTGCTCATCGGTCTGTTGGCTGGAATGTTTTTGTGCTGCGCCGGCACGGCGGTGATCTTGTCGCTTGGTGGCACATCATCACTATCATCATCATCGGCGCCGGCGCTTTCGGTCGTTCCATCCAACGCAACACTGGATGTGGCGATTGACGAGGCATACCTGAGCCGGACATTGGCGCAAAACGCGAAGGGGTTTCCTTCGCCGTGGCCTGTCGTGGGCGGGCGAATGAATATCAAGCCCGGCAACCAGGCGACGTTTGACGTGCTCGTGGATGGGCCGCTGGGCCGGATGACGGTCGCCGGGCGATTGACGTTCGGCGTGGCGCAGGGGCGCTTGCTCGTCCGCATCACTGAAGTCAAGCTCGGCGCGGTCCCGGTGATGGGACTGATGAATATGTTTGTGCCGGGCCTGGAAACGCAAATCAACGCCAGGGCCAATCAGCAGTTGCAAGAGCGCACGGCGGGGGCCGGGGTGACGCTCCTCGGCGTGACGACGGACGAGCAGTTCTTGCGGTTCTACTTCACGGGGCAGTAGCAGGAAGCAGGATGCAAGAGGCAAGAGGCAGGATGCAGGCAGGGTGAACTTATCCACCATCCAAACGAAAATCGCTACTACAAGGAGGGCGATATGAAGCTGCCAGAGTATGTCACAGTGGAAGAAGTGAAGCGGGTGTGCCAGGAACTCGACATCCGAGATTGGACTGCATTGACAGAGTCCGCAGTGTGGCCGGAAGAAGCTCGTGTGATTCTGGCCGAGGTCAATACGGAAGGGATGAACATTCCGGTGGAAGATTTTCTTCAAGGACTTGAGGTAGAACTTGAACATGGCGTGCGATTCAAGGACGCCAACGTGACCAACAACCATCCGATCCTCACGGGGAAAATCGTGCTGGCGCATTTCAAAGAATTCATGGAATACTACAAGCGCCTCGAGGTTGCGGAGCTAGAGGGCGACTTGTTCAAGGCCACACTCGCCAAGAATCCTGCCAAAGTCGAATCACTGTACAAGAGACTGGCTCAGGCCAGGCTTGTCCTCAGCCAGGCAGAACTGAATCGGTTGGCGTAGCTTGGGCACGGAAGTAGCCGACGCGTGGGGATGCGTCGGCGGCTGGCATCGGGATGCCAGCTACTCATCATTTGCTTAGCGGCAGGATAAAGACCAGGAGGTCACGTAGCAGGCCCAGTGTGCTTCGAGTTGTTCTTGAGGCAGGTGCGTATGGACGAGTTGATCGAATTACGGGAAAAACCTGTGGCCGAAGAAATGTACCTGATCGCCGGTTGGCGTCAATGGGCCGATGCGGGCGCGATTTCGTCAGCCTTGCCGCAGTACCTCGTCGAAAAAACGGAGGCGAAAAAAATCGGGCAGATCAAGTCGGACGGGTTCTACATGTTCCAAGTCCCCGGCACGCACCAATTCTTGAGGCCCGAAATCAAGCTGGAGGAAGGCTACCGAAAAGAGTTGAGGTCCAGCAAGAACGAGCTTTTCTATTCGGGCAATGACCGCAAGGGCTTGGTCGTTTTCCTGGGAGACGAGCCGCACCTGAATATCGAACGGTATGCAGAGGCGTTTTTCAACGTCGTTCAAGAACTGGGAGTCAAAAGGGTGGCTGTCGTTGGTGGAGTTTATGGGGCAGTGCCCTATAACAAGGACAGGCAAGTCTCGTGCACGTACAGCCTGCGGAGTATGAAGGAGGAGCTGGCCCAGTATGCGGTGGGGTTCTCCAACTATGAAGGGGGAGCTAGCATCGGTTCTTACCTGGCTGACCGAGCCGAACAACTGGGAGTAGAGTATTTTGTCTATTACGCCGTTGTACCGATGTATGATCTTTCGCAGCTCTCCCCGCTGCTCCAGGGGCTCAGGATCGAACGCGATTTCAAGGCCTGGTATGATCTGATGCGAAGGTTCAACCACATGTTCGGCCTGCGGCTTGATCTTTCGGATCTGGAGCGGCAGAGTGACGATCTCATTGCATCCATGACAGCCGAGATTGACGAGTTGGAGAAAAAGGTGCCACAACTATCCATACGCGAGTATCTGGACAAGTTGGCAAATGACTTTGACGAAATGTCCTTCATGCCCCTGGACGTGTGGGATAGAGAGTTGGGAGATCTTTTCAAAGATGTAGAGTAGAGGACAGGTATCGAACCGGGCACAACAATGACTAAAGAACTGGCCAGGAGATTGTTGGGCGTCTTTACCGGCGCGCTCGTCGGCTACGTCTTTGGATGGATTTTGGGCTGGTCTGTGTTCGACCCCAACAGCGACGTTTGGGCGCTTGCCGCTGCCGTCGGCGCAATTCTAGGATTGCTGATGGGTGTGGCGCCCGGCTTCTGGCGGCGCGCTGGAATGTTGATCGGTGCTGCCATCGGTCTTTATCTTGGCTGGATCTTGCGGACGCTCTTGTTCGGCGATGTGCCGGGAGGAATCGGCTTGTTCTTTATCCTCGGCGGCGCGCTCGCCGGCGGGCTTGTTGGAGCAGGGCCCTGGTTTCAAGGAGGAGCCTCTCTTCGCACCCTCGTCTGTGCGGCGTACATCGGTTTCTTTGGAGGTTTCCTGGTTGATGTCATTTTGCGGGATGTGATTTTGGGATGGGTCAAAACACATTCCATCCTCGGCCAAGCGCCCGCTGTCATTACCTGTGGCGTCATCGGCGGTTTGCTCGGAGGATGGCTTGGACGCAGAGAGCGACGAGCAAATAGCACTGCCTGAGGGTCGCAAGACGCAGGAGGCAGGACACAACGGAGGTCAACCATGCCGACTCAATCGGCCGCGCAAGCGCTCAAGATATTGCGAGATGGGAGCCAGTTTCAATGGTACGTCATCCCGCTTTTTGCCCTCGTGGTGTATGTTTACGCTGTGGAGGTTGAAAGGAAAAACTGGAACCTGGTCTTGGCCGGGCTGGCCTTTTGGGGCATGGACTGGTTCAACGAGATTTGGAACGGGCTGGTGTTTCACTTTACCCAATACGCGCCTGTGTGGGGCGCTCCTGGCAAGACGGCTTTCTTGATCTTGATCGGGCTGAATATTGAAATCTGCTTCATGTTCGCCGTCGCGGGCATCACGTTTTCCAAGATGCTGCCCGCCGATAAGCACGTTCGAGTCCTGGGGCTGCCGAACCGGTTGTTTTTTGCCATCGCCGGTTCCGTGTTCTGCGTCTTTGTGGAGGTCTTGCTCAACTCGGTCGGCGCACTCACGTGGGAGTATGCGTGGTGGAACGTTCGCGCGCCGTGGCTCATTTTCCTGATTGGCTACTTGCCTTTCTTCCTGGTGTCTTTCTGGGTGTTTGATATGGATGGCTTCAAGAAGAAAGTAATGACGGTCGGGACGATCTTTGCCGTGGATATCATTGGCTTGGTCTTGTTCGGGGCGGCGTTGGGATGGATCTAGTCTCTGTCCAACGAGACACAACAACGGACAAACAGCTTTTGCGGTATTATTACAGTGGACAGTAGCATGGTTGCCGATCCAATACTGGAGAGACAAAATTGATTCTTCCATGCCAACACGAAAAACGAGTGACGGGGCAAGTGCAGCCCACTATTGATTTATTGACCAACATGGACACGCTGCACCCTGACGTGCTGCGTCAGCATTCTATCGAGCCCGCCGACTATAAAAATGGCCTGGTCTTTCGTTCAGCCGTCGAGAGCATCCGTGGCACGTTCATCGCTTCCTCGACTACTGGCCGAGAGGGATTGGTCAAAGATGTCCTAGAGAACCTACGACAGCGCAAGCGTATCGCGGATTACGGCCAAAGCAGCGGTAGTGGCCGATACGACTTTACGGTCGGCCTAGAGCGCGACCCTGACTTTTTTGCCGCGCTTGAAGTCAAGGGTGGCGAAGGCAATAGTATCAACATCTCTGAGCGTCCCTTGTGGGCCAAAGAGTTTGGCGTCTGGTGCCATCTTGACGGTGCCATCGTCAATCAGCCAGAGCGCGGCGCGCATTCGATCATCAATCGTTTGACTAATGAGCTTGTCAGACGGCACAAGCTGGTAGATGTACTGTTCTTCAAGGATATACTCTGCGGCACACGCACACGACCCTGCCCCAAGTACCCAGGCCGTGAAGACAAAACAGGACTGACGACTGCGCCCGATGTATTCCTATTTCCGCAACGGATTCCCTCATTGGATGATCCAGAGCCACCTATCCATACTCCAGACACCCTCCGATTGCCAAGATTGATTTTGGAGTTGTTTGGCGTTCGCGTCACCAGTTGGCAAAAACACGTCTGGCGAGTTCACGTGAAGGTTGTTGCTCTCCCCGATAGAAAACTCTCCAGAGTTGTAAAAGTGTGGCATCAAGGAAAAATGGTTGATGAAAGCACATCCCGCCCGTGGCGACCGTAGGAGTGCAAGATTTGTCTGATAGTGCAAGAGAAACCCGACAGTTATATCTGTTTGAAGAGGCACAAGTCATCACCCAACTTGATGCGCAGCTATGGCACGGCTCTTTTAACGGACGTGAAAGCACACTCCAGCAGTTATCTCCGTATGTAGGCAAAATGAAATCAGGGATGGCCAGAGTGCTCGTCAACTTGTATTCTCATCCAGGTGACACGGTCCTCGATCCCTTTTCCGGTTCCGGAGTAGTCCCTTTGGAAGCCGCTTTGGCTGGGCGACGCGCCTGGGCCAACGATCTAAGCCCTTACGCCTACACGTTGACAAGAGGTAAGCTAGAAACCCCAGGCGATGAAACGGTAGCCGCCCAACGTGCAAAGGCACTCGTTGAAGTTGTAAAGCGCCAAGCAGCTTCTATAGACTTGAGTAATGTTCCAGAATGGGTACTTGAGTTTTATCACCCCGACACGTTGCGAGAAATCCTAGCTGCTTTTCGTTACCTGCGCGAACATGAAGATTATTTCTTGACAGCTTGCCTGTTAGGAATCTTGCATCATGTACGGCCTGGCTTTCTATCTTATCCCGCCAGTCATCTGGTTCCTTATCTACGGAAAACCAAATACCCCCCCGATACGTTCCCTCAGATGTACACTTACCGTGATCTATACTCTCGGTTATTGGCAAAGGTCAAAAGAGCCTATCGCCGCGCCATGCTCCCGGCTGATTGGGATCAACGACGGTATCAAGTATGGCAAACCAATTCCATGAGCTTGCCGATTGACAATGAAACCGTAGACGCCATCATCTCAAGCCCGCCATACTTTGGAGCACTGGACTATGCCCGCGATAATCGGTTGCGACTGTGGTTCCTGGGATGTCAAGACTGGAGAGAGTTGGATGCTTCTTTGACAGCCAATAGCAAGATATATCTTCCACAAATGTCGGCTTGCCTAAAGGAAATGAATCGCGCCCTAAAACCAAACGGCTCTTGTGTTTTGGTGCTTGGAGATGTAGAACGAGATGGCGAAACCCGGCAGACCGCAGAAATACTGGCACGGCTTGCGCATAAAGTCACGCTAGGACGATTCGTCGTTGACACCATTTACGATGACCGTATACCGGATGAGCGGCGTTCGCGGCGCAAGACTCAGACGACCGAGTTTGAGCGCATCTTGGTGATGCACAAGAAATAGCCAAGTATGAGCAAAAGGCCTATTTCAAGTTCACGCACTGATTGGGCACGGCTGAACGCTATCCGGGATGAAGACATTGATTTGTCCGAAATTCCCGAGGTCACGGAAGAGCAGGCGGCGCGCGCCAAGTTGCGTGTGGGTGGCCAGTTTGCCTTGTCTGCCATGGCGAACTGGCAATTATGTCGCAATGCTTTTGCAAGTATTCTGCAACCTTGCCGCGTTTTGGTCGTGGTATGATGTTATAACAAGCAAAGCTTGATCCCACTCAAAACCAGGGAGCCTGAAAAACGACTCCAGCCTTCCTGACAAGGACAAAGTTGTAACGGCATTGACTGCCAGGTTAAAAGCCAAGCTCGACGTTACGTTTGGCCCATAAAGGAGTTTCCCTTGGCTGCATCTCCCATTGCCATTCTCCAAATCCAACTCATCCGCAGCGGCGCGACGGATGAGCACCCGTTTGCCACGCCGACGCTCAACATTGGGCGCGCCAATGACAATGACGTGATCCTGGAAGACTCGCAGGTTTCCAGTCACCACATGCGCATCGAGGTAAGCGGCAGTCAGGCGATGGTGACGGACCTGGGCTCGACCAACGGCGTCAAAGTCAACAGCCAGCGCATCCCGGCCAAGACGCCTGTGCCGCTGCGCTTGGGCGATGTGATTGAATTGATCGAGTTTCGTCTGGCGCTGCGGGCTTTCGTGCCGGGCGGCCTGCCCGCCGTGGCCGAGCGCGTGCGCATCGCCGTGCAGCCTCAGCCGGGCCTGGCGGCCATGGTCGCGGGCAAGCTCACCAAGTTCCCGCTCGCCCAGCCGGTGATCAAGATGGGCCGCGCATCCGATAACGACCTTGTCTTGGACCATCCGCAGGCCAGCCGGCATCACGCGCAGGTGACGCAGGCGGGTGGGGCGTTCACCATCATTGACCAGGACAGCGCCAACGGTCTGACGTTTAATGGCCTGCGCGTCCCGCAGCGATTGCTATCCGATGGCGACGTGATCACCATCGGCGGAAACGACGTGGCGTTGCAGTTTCGCGCCTGCATCGGTTTCTTGCCAGCCGAAGCAAAGCCCGCGCCAGCCGCCCAGCCTGTGCCCGTCGCTGCGCCTGCGAAAGGCGCAGCCGCAGCCGGCGAGACGCCAGGCGTGGCGGGCTTCCTCAACCTCAAAGGCATGGAGGCCATCTCCATTGGCCGCTCGTCGGATAACCGCATTGTCCTGGATCACCCGCTGGTAAGCCGCCACCATGCGCTCATCGAGCGGATGGGCACGCGCTACCGCATCCGCGACTTGAAGAGCTCCAACGGCGTATTCGTCAACGGCAAGCGCATCGAGCGTGAAGCGTGGTTAAAGGAAGGCGACGAAATCCGCATCGGCTCGATGAAGCTGTCGCTGCGCGAGGACGGCATTCAGCAGTTCGGCGAAGAAGGGCTGCGGCTGGACGTGATGCGGCTGAACAAGTGGGTGTCCAAAGACAAGAACCTGCTGCAAGACATTTCGCTTTCGATCCTGCCGCAAGAGTTTGTCGCGCTGGTCGGCATGAGCGGGAGCGGCAAGTCCACGTTGATGGACGCCATCAACGGCTTTCGCCCGGCCACGCACGGCGGGGTGTTTGTCAACAACATTGACCTGTATCGCAACTTTGATTTGTTCCGCAACGATATGGGCTACGTCCCGCAAAAGGACATCGTCCACGCCGAGCTGACGGTTTACAAGGCGTTGGACTATTCGGCGCAGTTGCGAATGCCGGCGGACACGAGCGGGGCTGATCGCCACAAGCGGATCACGGAGGTCTTGCAAGACCTCGACCTGACCGAGCGCAAGGACCTGCCCATCCAGAAGCTTTCCGGCGGGCAGCTCAAGCGCGTGAGCATCGGCGTGGAGCTGCTCACCAAGCCGCGCCTGTTCTTTCTCGACGAGCCGACTTCGGGCCTGGACCCCGGCACCGAATTCGAGATGATGAAGCTCTTGCGCAAGCTGGCCGATCAAGGCCGGACGATCATGCTCATCACGCACGCCACCAAGAACGTGATGATGTGCGACAAGGTAATCTTTTTGGCGCGCGGCGGCTATGTGGCGTTTTACGGCCCGCCGGAAGAGGCGCTGCCGTACTTTGACCAGTATCGCACGCCGCAGGAGCGGCAGCTCAAAGACGTCGAGTTCGACGACATCTACCGCATCCTGAGCGACGAGAGTCGCGGCAAGCCCACGGATTGGAACGCGCGTTACTTGCAGTCGCGCCAATACCAGGCCAACGTCGTCGAGCGGCTGCGCGATCGCCAGGCCGCTATGCCGGCGGGCGGGCAACCGGCGCTGCTGCAACGCCAGGCCAGCCAGGCGCGTCGGCGAGCCGGCACGCTGCGCCAGTTCTTTATTCTATCCGCGCGCAATTTGTCCATCATGGCGCAGGACAAAGCCAGCCTGGTGTTGATGTTGGCGCTGGCTCCGGCGATTGGCTTGATGGATTTCATTTGGGGCGGCAAGTTGTTCGACCCCACCGACGGCGATGCCGGCAAGGCCATCACGATGTTGTTCATGGCGGCGCTCATCACCATCCTCGTCGGCGCGATGTCGTCCGTGCGCGAGATCGTCAAAGAGCAGGACGTGTACAAGCGCGAGCGGGCGGTCAATCTCAAGATCACGTCGTACATCCTGTCCAAGATTTGGGTGGGCGTGATCCTGGCGCTCTACCAGGGGACCGTATTCATGGCGTTCAAGTTGTTGTTCGTTCGCCCGCCGCTGGGCGCCGTGGGGCTGGGCGCGTTTTTCTTTACGCTGGTGCTGGGCACGCTCGGCGGTTACATGACGGGCTTGCTCATCTCCGCCGCCGCGCCGAATCAGAACGTGGCGCTGCTGCTGGTCATCGTCGTGCTGGTGCCGCAGTTCCTCTTTTCCGGCGCGCTCTTGTCGCTCGACATCATCCCCGGCGGCGAGATCATTAGCGTCGCCATGTCCACGCGCTGGGGATTCGAGGCGCTGGTCAACGTGACCGGCATGGGGCGCGACGTGGCAAACGATCCCTGTTGGCGCGATCTGCCGGCCAAAGATCGCGACAACCTGACCGAAGATCAAAAGCAGCGGGCAGGCTGCCAGTGTCTGGGCGCCAAGATGTTCGAGACGTGCCACTTCCCCGGCCTTCTCAGCGCCTATGACGAAGACACGCGCCGCGTTCTGTCCGAGGCCGAGCCGTCCGAGCCGCTGGAGCCGACGCCGTATCCCACTCCTACCATGCCGCCCTCGCCCACGCCGCCGCCTTCGCCCACGCCGCCTCCGCAGCCGGGCTTGATGGGCGATCAGAATGCGTACCGCCAAAAGGTCGAAAAGCAGCAGCGCGATTATGGCGATCTGGTCAAAAAACAGCAGACGGATTACGGCAAGGCGCGCGAACAGCAAATGCTGGATTATTCCAAGGCGCGCGAAAAGCAGGGCTCGGAATTCAAAGACCAGATGCGTGCCTATGGCGATCAGCGCACCGAGTGGGAAACGAAGCGCGGCAAAGCGATTGCGACGGCGGAGGGCAAGATCAAGGCGATTTGGGATAACTATGGCCGGACGTTCAAGGGGGGGCTGATAGAGCGTTGGCTGGCGATGAGTGGTATCATGGCGGTGGTTTTGGTGTTGGTGATTGTGTTCCAAAAGCGCAAAGACGTGGTGTGACGAATGTCGAATGACGGTTGAGCGGTTCGGAATACGCACAATAATGGGAGAGACTGATGGATAACTGGATTGGCAAAACACTGGGGCAATACCAAATTCTCGAACTGGCCGGCAAGGGCGGCATGGCGGTGGTGTACAAAGCGTTCCAGCCTTCACTCAATCGCTACGTGGCGCTCAAGGTGCTGCCGGATTACCTGGCGCAGGACGACCAGTTCGTGCTGCGTTTTGAACACGAAGCGCGCGCGGCGGCGGCGCTGCGCCATTCCAACATCATGGTCATTTACGACGTGGGCGTGGAGGGCAACACGCACTACATCGCCGCCGAGTACCTGGAGGGGCGCACGCTTTCGCAGGTGATCGCGGAACTGCGCGGCCCGCTGCCGCTTCAGCGCACCGTCAACACGATGAACCAATTGGCTTCGGCGCTGGACTTTGCGCATCAGCGCGGGCTGGTTCACCGCGACATCAAGCCATCGAACGTTTTTGTCGGCGTGGACGACCACGTGACGCTGATGGACTTTGGAATCGCCAAGGCGTTGCAGGGCGGGCAGCAGATGACGCGCACCGGCATGATGGTCGGCACGCCGGAATACATGTCGCCCGAGCAGGCCGAAGGCAAGCAGATTGATCAGCGCTCCGACATTTACTCGCTGGGTGTGATGCTGTACCAGTTGTTGACCGGGCGCGTGCCATTTACTGCCGAAACGCCCACGGCCATCTTGCTCGCGCACTTGACGCAGACGCCGACGCTGCCCCGGCAGCTTAACCCCGCAATCCCCCCGGCGGTGGAAGCCGTGGTCATGCGCTCGCTGGCCAAGCGCCCCGAAGATCGGTTCGCCTCGGCGGGCGAGTTGGCCCAGGCGTTGGCGCAAGCAGCTTCGGGCGCGCCGGCGCAGGTCCCGGCCTACATTCCGCCGACAGTCGTGCCGGGTCGCCCAACACTTACGCCGCCACCTGCTTACGCGCCAGGGACGCCGCCGCCCACTTCTCAGTCGGCTTATGGGCAGCCGCCCTATACACCGCCTCCGGCTTACGCGCGCCAGCGGCCCGTGCCGCCGGCGCGCGAGTCGGGTGGGAGGGGAAACTGGTTGCTGTGGGGCGGGATGGGCTTGGCGGCCGTGGCGCTGGTCTGCGTCCTGGGCTTTCTCGGACTGTACGTGATTGGCAAGTCAGCGAGCACGCCCACGCCGACCGTCAAGTCTGTCGCGCGTGCCACGGCGACTGTTAAGTCTGTCGCGCGCTCGACGCCGACGGCTGCGCCGGCGTCATCGGGTGGCGTGCTCTTTCTCGATAACTTTGGTTCGCAAAAGGCATCCGAGGATAAAGGCTGGTCGTTTGATGCGGGCGACAATGTAGACTATACCTGGTCAGCCAGCAAGCTCACGATCTCGATCAAAAAGACGCAATGGCTGGGCTGGGACGCGCCGGACGGCACATTCGATAACTTTGGCGCAGAGGTCGAGGCGCAACCGGCGGGCAGCGGCTATGCCGAATATGGCATCATCTTTCGCATCACCGGGAGCGGCGACACTCGCAGTTACTATGTCTTTGGCGTGAACACGAGCGGCAAGTATTTCCTGCAAAAGTTTATCGAGGGCAAGTGGGCGGACACGGATCCGGTCAGCTCGACGACTTCGCAATACGTCAAGCCGAACGGCAAGAACACGCTGCGCGTGCTGGCGCAAGGCTCGACGATTTCGCTTTACATCAACGGCTCGCTGGTCAAGACCGTCTCGGATGACTCGATTACCGATGGCGGCAAGGTGGGCGTCTATGCCGGGACAGACAAAAACACCGCCTCGACGGAAGTGGTCTTTAGCCGGATGACTATCCTCAGCACCGAAAAGGCCCAGGCCGAATGGGGAGGCGCGGCGACAGCCGTTGGCGCGGTACTGTTCCAAGATGACTTTAGCAACCCCGATAGCGGCTGGACCGTCAAGGAGACTGACAACACAGCCAAAGCTTACAAGGATGGGAAATATGTCATTACCGTCAAAAGCGCCGGTTACACCGGTTGGGGCACAGTGGCCGACAAGACGTTTGACGGCGGCATTGTGATTGACGTGGATGCCGCACTGGCGGACGGGCCGACGGACAATGACTTGGGCATCATTTGCCACCACCAGGACGACGACAACTTTTACTATTTTTCCATCAGCAGCGACGGCTATGCCGGAATTCAGAAAGAGTCCGGCGGCAGTGGGCTCAAGACCATCAGCGGCGATGGCAAGATGCACACATCGTCGGCCGTCAAGACGGGCAAAGGCGTTGCCAATCACATCCGGGCTATCTGCGATGTGGGTGTGCTGACGTTGGTGGTCAATGGCACGCAGGTCGTGCAGGTGCAAGATGCCGATTTTGAGGGCGGCGGCGTGGGGTTGGCTGCCACCGCGTACAAGGACAGCGGCGGTGGCGTCGTCCTCAGCTTTGACAATTTTGTGGTCAGCGAGATTCCATGACGTGGAGCGTGATGAGTAGAGCGTGCGGCGATACGTAATGTGCGATAAGCGATACGCGATACACGATCGGCGATCCGTCGAGAGGTTGACATGGCAGATAATCTAATCGGTACGACACTCGGCCAATACCAGATCATCGAGCTGGCCGGCAAAGGCGGGATGGCGACGGTGTACAAGGCGTACCAGCCGTCGCTCAATCGCTATGTGGCGCTCAAGGTGTTGCCGGAATTCCTGGCGCAAGATAAACAATTCGTGGCCCGCTTTCGGCAAGAGGCGCTGGCGGCAGCGGCGTTGCGCCATCCCAACATCTTGGTGATCCACGATGTGGGCCAGGCGGGCAATCTGCACTATATCGCCATGGAATACCTGGAAGGCCAGACGCTCTCCGATGTCATCCAGCGGACGGGCGGACTTTCGCCGCAGCGAACGGTCAAAATCTTTGATCAACTGGCCTCGGCATTGGACTTTGCGCATCAGCGCGGCTTGATCCACCGCGATATCAAGCCGGCCAACATCTTTGTCGGCGCCGATGACCACGTGACGTTGGTGGACTTTGGGATCGCCAAGGCGCTATCTGGCGTGGGCCTCACCAGCACCAAGGCCATGATCGGCACGCCCGAGTACATGTCGCCGGAGCAGATTGACGGGCGGCCCGTGGATCAGCGGTCTGATCTGTACTCGTTAGGCGTGGTGCTGTACCAGATGCTCACCGGCTATGTGCCGTTCGGGGGTGAGACGACCACCGCCATTCTTTTCGCGCACCTGAACAAGCCGCCGACTCCGCCTTCCAAGTTGACGGCGTTCGTCACGCCGCAAGTGGAAGCCGTGGTGATGCGCGCGCTCGCCAAGAGCCCGCAAGAGCGGTTTGCCAATGTCAAGGAGATGGCGCAGGCGCTCTCACAAGCCGTCGCCACTCCGGCAGCGCCGGTCTATGCCACGGCGCCGGTTCAGGCTTATGCGCCTGCTCAAGCGATCCCTGCGCCCACCCAGTCGTATACTCCCCCGCCGGTTGTGGCCTACACTCCTGCGCCGCCCAGGTCATCGAGTGCGCTCTGGCCGATCTTGTTGGGGCTGGGCGCGCTAATGCTGGTCGTTGTGGCCGTGATTCTGTTGCTGGCGAGCGGAGTCCTCAGGACCGGCGGCGGCTTGCGCTCGACGTTCAATGCGACGGCATCGGTCACACCGGCACAGCAGGTGGCCGCAGTCCCCACTTCGACCTCCATACCGACCGACACTTTGACGCCCAAACGAGCGAGCGCCACGCCATCACGCAGCCCAACCGTGCCACCGACCTCTGCGCCGACGGCGACCCCGACGCCCAAGGCAGCCAGTCCAACGTCCGGCCCGACTGCGACGCCCGGCCCGACGCGCCCCATCGCGACGACCCGGCCCGGCACGCTGTTCGATTTTGAGACGCTGGGGAGCTGGCGGCGCGGCGATCAGGCTAACGGGACGCTCGCGCAATCTACCCAACAGGCGCACTCGGGTCAATCGTCGGCCCGATTGGATTACAGCTTTCCCAGCAGTGGCAACGATTTTGTTGTCTTTATCAACGAGGTATCGCTCTCCGGCCAACCGAACGCCATCGGCGCGTGGGTGTATGGCAATGGGTCGGGCCATTTTCTGAACGCGTGGATCAAAGATAATGGCGGCGAAGTGTGGCAGGTGCCGCTGGGCCGCGTGGGCGGCGCCGGTTGGAAGCAGATGGTGGGAACCATTGCGACCGGCCAGGCGTGGCCGTGGACGCACATCAGCGGACCGGACAACGGCCAGGTGGATCACCCGATCAAGTTTTATGCGCTGGTGCTGGACGACAGCACGGACGCTTACTCTGGCAGTGGCACGATCTACATTGACGACCTCTCGGTCTGGCGAAGCGATAATGTGCCCACTCCGGCGGCTGGCGCGACGCCGGCCACTGGCGCGACGCCAGCGGCGCAGACGCCGACCGTCGCCAATGAAGCTCGGACGGTGACGCTGCAATCGCCTTCTCTCGGCGCACTCTCCAAGTCTTCGGTCATCACGTTCAAATGGACCGGCGGGGCGCTGCAGCCTGGCGAGACATTTATAGTCCAAGTCATTCCCATCCAGACCGAAAAGAAAGGCGAGTGTGTGGAGGAACAAGTCTATGGCCCCAATGGTTATCAATACAGTCCACCGCTGACGGATCACGTATGGACGACAGACATTGCGGCTGTGTCGCCTGGAAAATACAAAGCCTGCGCGGGCCGGATCGAGTGGCGCGTCCATATCCGGGACTCGGCTGGCAAAGTTATCGAGTCCATGTCCACGCCACGAGCGTGGTTCACGTGGAACCCGTTGTAGGATTGTGGATTTTTGATTTTGGATTGCGGACGGTCGTTCGTTGTGGTTGAAGGCGATGCACGATAGGCGATTGACGAGGAGTGTAGAGCATCAGGCACAGATTATTGCTGATTAATCCGGCTCTCACCCAGTCCGGGCGCAAGCGGTTGAGTGTGGCCGGGTTGGCGACGATGGAGCCGTTGGGGTTGGCTTATGTGGCGGCGCTCACGCCGCCGGACTGGGACATTCGTATTGCCGATGAAGTGGTCGAAGAGATTCCGCGCGATTTCCAGCCCGACTTGGTGGGCCTCACCAGCCTGACGCCCACCGCGCCGCGCGCGTACCAGATTGTGGCAGACTTGCATGCGCGCGGTGTGCCGGTGGTGATGGGCGGAATGCATGCAACGCTCTGCCCGGACGAAGCGGCGCGTTACGTGGACTCAGTGGTGCGCGGCGAAGCCGAAGGCGCATGGCCGCAGCTCATCGCCGATTTTCAAAACGGAAAACTGGCGAGCCGTTACGAGGGCGGCACGGCTGACCTGACAAGTCTGCCGCTGCCCCGGCGCGACCTGTACCGGCATGGCTATCGCGTGGCGTTGGTGTCGGCTTCGCGGGGGTGCCATTTTCGCTGCGAGTTTTGCGCCATCTGGAAGTTTGAGGCGGGACGGTTTCGCGCGCGTCCCGTCGAGGATGTGCTGGCCGAGCTGCCGCATATCCCGCGCTCGCCGGTCACGCTGTTCACCGACGACAACATCATGGCCGACCGCGACCATGCGCTTTCGCTCTTTCGTGGCATGGCCTCGTGCGCGCCAAGTGTGCAGCGTCGTCATGCGGTGCAGGCCTCGCTGGATATTGCGAACGACGACGAGTTGCTCGACGCGCTCAAGGCCAGCGGATGCTTTGCGGTGCTCATCGGCCTCGAGTCGGTGAGCGAGGCGACGCTCAAGACGATGCGCAAGGGCGTCAACTTGCGCGTGGGTGTAGAGCACTATCGAGACCAGATCGCGCGCCTGCACGCACACGGGTTGATGGTCGCAGCGACGTTTATCTTTGGCAGTGATGGCGACGGGCCGGACATTTTCCGGCGCACAGCGAACTTTGTGCTCGACGCGGGCGTAGACCTGGCGCACTTTGGCTTGCTCATTCCTACGCCGGGGACGGATGTGTTCGACCGGCTGGCGCGCGAAGGGCGCTTGCTGTTGACGGATTTTCCGGGCGACTATGCGTCGTTCGACCTGACTCGTGCGACGTTCATCCCTGAAGCCATGTCGCCCCAGCAGGCCGAAGCGGGGCTGGCGGCGGCCACGCAAGGCATCGCACGTTGGCCGGTGGCACTGCGCCGCGCGGTGCGCACCTGGCGCGATACGAGTAATTTCACGGCGGCGGCGATCTCGCTCCTGTGGACGCGGACGGGATTGCATCGCCGGGTGTTCGGCGTCAAGTGAGGCGTGATACATGATGCGTACTGCGTGTTGCGTGATGTAACTTGCGACCTGCGACTTATATGCAATGAGCGATAAGCGATTGGAAGACTTTTTCACACTGCCGGCGGCACAGCGCAGTCAAGTGTTGCTAGAGGCGATTGTCGCGCAACATCGCTATCATTTTGAGCGCAACGCTGCGTACCAGCAGACCTTGGCCGCGCGCGGTGTCGGATTGCAAATCGGTCCCAGTGACCTGGCCCGGCTGCTGCGCCCGGCCGCACTGGCCTTTAAAAGCTACATCGAACTCATCGGCCCGTTTCCACAAGATGACCCGCAGGGTTTTTTGCGCTGGCTCAGCGATCAACTGTCTGTCTCACTGCCGCGTGACCGATGGCCGGCCTTCCGACGCCGCTATCGCACGTTGGAAGCGTTGTTGTGCGATGTCGAGCGTATCTACGCCGACTTGGGACTAGAGATCGTCACGTCCAGCGGTGCGTCGGGCCGGGCCAGCATCGTGGCGCGCAATGCTGCCACGGTCGAGCTGGCGGTGGAAGCGTTCTTTACCGGCATTCATCGTGCGTGGGGCATTTCGCATGGCACGGCCATGATCTTTGTGATGCCGGAGAATACGCGGGTGGCGATGGCACGCGTGGCGCGCTTGGGCACGCGCCAGCTTGATTGGGCTGCCGCAAGCCCGGTGTATTACACCATGCCGTTTTCAGCCACGCCCGATCTTATCCGCATTCGCGCCGGGCGCACGTTCCGTCCCGGCCTGGAAGGGTGGATCGAGCAGCGCATGCTCAGTCCGTTCATGGCATGGGCGAATGAGTGCCAGGCCACACCGCGCTATGTGGCGACTACGTTGGCTCGTCTGCGCGAATGTGCGCGCACAGGCCGACCGTTGATGCTCCTGGGGGGACTGGTACAGCTCCACGCGATTGCGCGCCAGGCCTCGGTGCGACTGCCGCCTGGCAGCCGGGTCGCCACCGGCGGCGGGATGAAGGAACAGTACCCGTTCACACCCGCACAGATTCGCGCCGACCTGAGCGCGGCGTTCGGCGGCGCGCCCGTGTCCGACGTGTACGGCATGGCCGAAGCCAATTGGGCTGCCTTTGAGTGTCCGCAGGGCAATTATCACATTCCGCCCTGGGTGTATGCCGTCGTTACCGACGATGATGATCGAATCGTGTCCGGTCCGGACGCGACCGGCCTGCTGGCGTTTTTGGATCCCATCGGCGGCGGCGGGTTGATCCCGCCGTTCTTTCAGACAGCCGACCGCGTGCGGTTGATCAACGGCGGCAGTGAGTACGACCCGGTGCGGGTCTGTCCGTGCGGATATGATACGGCTTTTATCGCCGGAAATATCCGGCGTGTTGACCTGGTGGAAGAAGCGGGCTGCGCAGCGCAAATATAAAATCTCAAATGGCGGTGGATGTGTTTGACGGATACTGGTTGCCCACGGCATTGCGTGAGCGTGTACTGACTGGCGCGACGTGGGAAACGCTGTGGTTGAAGGGTGGCACGTTGACGACGCAAGACACTCCTGATGCGGTGGCGGTGCGTTGGCCCAGGCTGACCCCGGTACAGTGGAATACTTTGCTGGAAGGCCTGCATCAGGCGCGCACAGTGGGCGGACGCGAGGTGCTGGCCCGCTGGCAAGCCGTGCTCGACGTTGCCCTGACCCAGTTGACCGAACAATCGCCTGCCATGCTGCCGGCGCTTTCGACTTGCACAGGCTATTCGCCGCAAATGCTGGCGATGGCTTTGGGGCAAGGTGACCTGGTTAAACCATCATCGCTTGCGGCCGCGCTCGAATTTCGACCCACGTGGTCGGTGGCGACGCGCTGGGAACAGATGACGGGTCTGCCGGGCCGGGTGCGTTTTTTCCCGCAACGCACACTGGATCGCGCCACGTCCAGGCTCGTGAGTGGATCGCCCCTATGCCGGCCCGCGCCGCCGATTGACCTGGCGCTAGGCTTTGCCGCTGGCAATGTGCCGGGCACGGCGCTCGTCATTGCGTTGTTGGGCGGGCTGGCTAATTGCGCTGCGGGCGACAAGACGCTCTCACCCGCGGTGTTGGTGCGCAACAGTCGCCACGAGCCGCTATTCGCACCGTGGGTGCTGTCGGTCGTCGAGGCAATAGACCCGGCACTGGTGGCTGGCCTAGCCGTGCTGATCTGGGATTACGGCGATGACGGTGACAAAGACGCGGCGATGCAAGGTGAGTTGATGCGTCGCGCCGGTTTGATGATCGCCGCTGCGGGCGACGACACCATCGCCGCTTTGGATGCGATACGAGCCGGGGTCGCGCCGACGCTGCGCTTTCATTGCCATGGCCACAAGGCCAGTTTTGCGGTCGTCCAAAATCAGCCATCTGAAATCGGCCAGCTAAAATCAACCATCCCCCACCTGGCCGCGTTGGATTCGGCGCTCTGGGATCAAAATGGTTGTCTTTCGGCGCGTGCGCATTTCGTCGAGGGCGATGCCGAAGGGTATGCGCAGGCGCTGGTCAATGAGTTGCGCGCGCTTTCGACGTCGCTTCCGCGCGGGACCACGCCGCGCCGGCTTATCCATCGCGCATTCGATGCGTACACGGCACTGGCAAGCACAAGCCAGGTGCGCGTGTATTCGACTTACGACGACGACTTTGCGGTGATCGTTGACACACGGGCGTGGAACGCCAAGACGCTGCGTCGAACGGTCAATGCCTGCACGGGGCGCGTGATCATCGTCTGCCCGGTGAAGGACGCGCTGGACGCGCCTGGCTTTTTGCGCTGGATCCCGGCTGCCAACTTGCAGTCGGTCAGCGTGGCACTGGCTCAGGATCGAGTTCTAGAGTTTGCGCAGGCGGCGGGCGCGTGCGGCGTGACGGCTGTGCGGAGCCTGGGGCGGGCAGCCTTTCCGCAATTGGCTTATTCCTGGGACGGATTGCTGCCGCTGGACATGGGCCATCTGCGCCCGGAGGGACACTTTACGACGGTCGAGTTTGATGATTTGCGGCAAGAGATCGAGGCGACAGCCGAGCGGTGGAAATTATAAAGCGCAACGTAAAGCTAGAATGACACATGAAAGCTCTCATCCTGGCTCCTTTCCATCCTGATTCACTGGCCTGCCTGCGTCAGCGCGGTGAGGTGGTGTACGAATCGTGGCTGGACACGGGCGCGTTGGCCGACCCGGAAGAGCTGGGCGCGCGCTTGAGCGCTGAAGGTTTTGACGTGCTTATTACCGAAGCCGATTTTGTCTTTGAGGAGACGTTCGACGCTGCGCCGAACCTGAAATTCGTGGGCGTGTGCCGGGGCGAGACGGGTGCGCATATAGACCTGGAGGCTGCAACAGCGCATGGTGTGCTCGTCGTCAACACGCCCGGACGCAACGCCGTGGCCGTGGCCGAACTGACGATTGGGCTGATGCTGGCGCTGGCGCGGCGCATCCCGGCTGCTGAGGCGATGATCCGCGCTGGTCAGTGGCAGAGCGCCGTGGATAACCTCACACAATGGCAGGGCATGGAGTTGGCGGGCAAGACGGCGGGCCTCATCGGGTTGGGCGCGGTGGGGCGCGAAGTAGCCAAGCGGTTGGCGGCGTTTGGAATGAACTTGACGGTGTACGATGCTTATGTGGCAAGAGAGCTCGTGGAAACTCTGGGGGGCAGGTGCGTGACGTTGGATGAGCTGATGGAGCAATCGGATTTCGTGAGCCTGCATTGCCCGCTCAACCACGAGACGACGGGCATGATCGGCGCGCGAGAGTTGGCGCTGATGAAGCCGACGGCGTTCCTGGTCAACACGGCGCGCGCGGCGATTGTGGACGAAGCGGCGCTCATCGCGGCGCTGCGCGAGCAGCGCATCGCGGGTGCTGGGCTGGACGTTCACCGGGTCGAGCCGCTGCCGCCCAACAGCCCCTGGCGGGCGCTGCCCAATGTCATCCTGACGCCGCACATCGGCGGGGCGACGGGTGACGTGGTGCGGCATCATTCCGACATGATCGTGGACGACATTGAGCGGTGGCTGCGCGGTGAGCGTCCGCTGCATTGCGTGACCCCAGTGCTGTTGATTCATCCATGACAGTGCAGCAATGGAATGACGACACAAGTTGCGGGAAGCGCTGGCATGGGTGGTGTTACGCCATCGCGTTTGGTATTTTTGTCGCAAGGAGGAGCACATGTCTGTAACACGGAATCGTGCGCCGTGGATTCTCGTCGGTGTGCTCGGATGTTTGGCGCTGTGCCTGTTGATGGTGCTTGCAGGTGGAGGAGTGTACTTGCTTTTCGGCAGGAATCAAGCGACGCCCGTTGCGAAAAGTGTTGAGACACCCACGCGGCTACCGCCCAAGTCTTCTCCGCCAGCCACCACTTCCATAGCGACCGCTACCCAAATTTCCACCCCCGTGCCAAGTGCAGGCAGTGGGAAGATTGCTTTCGTCTCCGAGCGTGACGGCGGTGGCGCGATTTATGTGATGAACGCCGATGGCTCGCAGCAAGCCCGCATTTCCGGAAACCTGCCGATGAGTGGCGGTCCCGTCTGGTCGCCTGACGGCAAGCGGATTGCCTTTACGAGTTCCGCGCCAGCCAGCCCCGGCTCCGATTACTTTTTGCCATCCATCTTTGTGATGAATGCCGATGGCTCGCAGCAAACGCGTTTGGTAGGGGGTGTGGCGACATCGGGCATGCCGGCGTGGTCGCCGGACGGAACGCGGATTGTGTTCGTCGGCGAACACGGTCAGCTCTACGTGGTGAATGCCGATGGCTCGAACCTGGCGCTCTTGACCAAGCAAACGAGGAGCAACCAAGCGCCGGCATGGTCGCCGGACGGGACGCGCATTGCATTTGAATCGACGGCGACGGGCACGAGTGAAGTCTGCGTCGCCAACGCCGATGGATCGCGCGAAAAATGCCTGACGAACCACGCTTCGTTCAAAGCGCGCCACATTGCTATGAATGATGATTTTCCGGTTTGGTCGCCGGATGGCAAGCGCATCGTATTCGCGTCAATGCGCGACAGCAAGTTCGACATCCACGTCATGAACGCGGACGGCTCACAGCGCGTCAACCTGACGAACAAGCCGGCGAATTACGGCATTCCTGCCTGGTCGCCGGACGGTAAGCGCATTGTGTTCAGTTCGGATCGTGATCGTGACGGCAATTTTGAGCTCTACGTGACGAATGCAGATGGCACGGGCTTGAAAAGCTTGACCAACAACCCCTCCTGGGACGGGAATCCGGTGTGGTCTCCAGATGGCATGCGCATCGCGTTCGACTCTAACATTCCGGGCAAGTTGGATCAGGACATTTACGTGATCAATGCGGATGGGACGGGATTGACGCGGCTGACCGACAGCCTAGCGGCGGACAAATCGCCGGTGTGGCAGCCGAAGGGCCAGTGATACACAGCGCCCGCCGACCACGCCGCGCGGCGATAGGCTCCACCGTTTGATGTGACTGCGAGACTAATTGACTAGAAGATTATCCGACTATGTTCTTGCGCGCGACGCCGGCATCAGTGGCGGACGCGCCGTGATCTTTGACAATGCGGGCAGGCAGTTGGCCGAAGTGGGCTGCGCCTGGACATACGACGCTCCGCCGGATATTGCGCCGTGGGGACGCGAGTTCGACGCGGATCACTTTTGGCCGCTGCTGTGCGAAGCGACGCGCGAGGCGATCCATGCGGCAGACGTTTCGCCTGAGCGCATCGCGGGTGTTGGGCTAGACGTTCACTGGGTCGAGCCGCTGCCGCCCAACAGCCCATGGCTGGCGCTGCCCAATGTTATCCTGACGCCGCACATCGGCGGCGCGACGGGCGACGTGGTGCGGCATCATTCGGAAATGATCGTGGCGGACGTCGAACGGTGGCTGCGGGGCGAACGGCCAGTCAACTTGGTCATGCGGAGTTAAACAAGCGGAAAGAATGACGACCGCCAAGTGGGGAAGGAGTGTCATGATCTATCGAAATGCAGATGCCACGCCGGTTCAGATGTTGCCTGGTCTGGTTCGGCGCACATTGGCCGATGGGCCGTCCATGATGATGTGCGAGTTCACTTTTGCCGCCGGCATCCAGATTCCCAACCATGCCCATCTGCACGAACAAGTCGGCTATGTGGTGTCCGGGCGAGTGCGCTTGACCATTGATGGCGAAAGTTTTGAGTTGGGGCCAGGCGATAGTTATCGCGCCCCCTCCAACGTGCCGCACGGCGCGCTCACCTTAGAGCCGTCGGTGGTCGTGGACACCTTTAGCCCGCCCAGGGAAGACTATCGGTAAGCCTTGGCGGAAGTTGGTTCAAGAAGTTGACTACCTGACACAAGACTATCTGACTGCGAGACTGATTGACTAGAAGATTATCCGACTATGTTCTTGCGCTCGACGCCGGCACCAGCGGCGGACGCGCCGTGATCTTTGACAATGCGGGCAGGCAGTTGGCCGAAGCGGGTCACGCCTGGACATACGGCGCTCCGCCGGATATTGCGCCGTGGGGACGCGAGTTCGACGCGGATCATTTTTGGTCGCTGCTGTGCAAAGCGACGCGCGAGGCGATGCATACAGCAGACGTTTCGCCTGAGCGCATCGCGGCAGTGGCGACGACGGGCCAGCGCCTGGCGACGGTGTTCCTCGACGCGGCGGGCCGCGAGTTGTATGCCGCGCCGAACCTGGACTTGCGCGCCGTGCTCGAAGGCACGCGGCTGCTCAACGAATATGGGCCGCGCATCCATGCCGTCACGGGCCACCTGCCGCCATTCCTGTTCGCTTCGGCTCGCTGGCTGTGGTTTGCCGCGCATCACCCGGAGGTTTGCGAACAGACGCGGGCTGTGCTGGCGATTAATGACTGGCTGGCGTTTCGTCTGAGCGGCGAAATATCTGGTGAGCCGACGAATGCCGCCGAGTCCGGCTTGTTCGACGTGTGCGCGCGCGACTGGTCGGACGAGATGTGCCAGATGGCCGGCCTTCGGGTGCGCGACTGTCCGCCGCTGCATCGAGCCGGTGAGGTCATCGGTCGTGTGACGGCGCGCGCCGCCGAGCAGACTGGGTTGGCGGTCGGCACGCCCGTCGTCGTCGCGGGCGCGGACACGTCGTGTGGCTTGCTGGGCATGGGCGTGATCCAGCCGGGTGAGTGCGGCGTCGTCGCCGGGTGGAGCGCGCCGGCACAAATCGTCACGACGGGGCCGGTGTTCGATCCGCAAGCCGCGCTGTGGACCTCGTGCCACCTGTTGCCAGAACGGTGGATCTTGGAGGGCAACACGGGACCGGCCGGCTCGGCGCATCGCTGGGCGTGCAACATGCTGTTCGGAGATGCCGATCCCCTAAAGGGGACTGGCAGTTGGGGAGCGTTTGACGCGCTGGCCGCTGGTGCTCCGGCGGGTGCGGGCGGGGCGCTCGGATTTCTCGGTGCGCGCATTGCGGATTATAATGACCCTCGGCTGTTGTGGGGTGGTTGGCTGATGCCGCTCGCCGGGCCGTTGGATGGCGTCGGGCGCGCCGAGTTGGCGCGGGCGACTTACGAAAACGTCGCGTTCGCCGTCAAGGCGAACCTCGAGCGTGTGGGGACGCTTGCGCCGATGAGCGGCCCGGTGCGACTGGGGGGAGGACTGGCGCGCAGCCAGCTCTTGCCGCAGATTTTGGCCGACGTGTTGGGGCGGCCGGTCGAAGCGCATCCCGGGCATTCGGTCAGTGCGTTGGGTGCGGCGATGTGCGCGGCTGCGGGAGTGAATTTCGAAGGCGATGTGGCGCGAGCCGCTTCGGCCATGCTGCGCGTTGAATCGGCGCAGTGGCTTGAGCCTCGGCGCAAGGCGCAGGCGGAATACCTGGATGCCTTTGAGCGATGGACGCGGGCCTACACCGGCCTGGCACAGTTGAGTGAACAATTGTAACGGAGGATAGCATGTCCGACAACGAGACCGTTCGGCCCGACAAAGATGATACGCAGCCTATCGCCACAGTTCCTGGTAGTTCGACGCTGCCAGCCCCCGCCGGTCAAGTGGCTTCGCCACCGACGACCAAGGGCCTGGAGCGGTCGGTGCGAGTCTTGTGGATTGTGACGTTTCTCGTCGCCATCCTGGCGCTCGCTTCGTTGGCCGTCAACGTAGTGTTGGTCACGCGGCTGTTGGCGATTCGCAATGAGGCGTCCGCCGTGCTTTTGGATGCGTCGCGCTCGCTGGACAACCTGGCCTGGCAAGGACTTGCCTTCGAGTTCCCGATCTCGCAGACCGTCAACTTTGAGGGCGATGTGCCGTTCAAACAGGATATTGACTTTCCATTCAAAGGCAACATTCCGATCAACACTACCGTCAGCCTGCCGATAGATCTGGGGCCGCTGGGCACACAAACTATCCAGGTCCCAGTCAACACGACTGTGCCGATAAACGTCACCGTGCCGGTTCGCGTGGATCAGACCGTTCACATCAAGACCCAGTTGCCGGTGCGAATGAACGTACCGATTCGCATTGGCCCCAACGATCAACCGTTAAAAGATTTGATTGCCCAGACTCGCCAGTGGCTAGACCGTTTCCGCAAACACTTTTGATGTATCGGGCAGCTTCCCGTCGCAACCAAACCGCGAATCGAATTCGCGGCCTGAGACATGAAACGCGCTGAAGCGCGTAAAGGAGCGCCGGGAGTGTAACTCGCTTCGCGGGTTTTCTGGCCGCCATCGAATGAATTCGAGGGCGTGAGCTTGGCGTTGTTCGCGGATACAACATGAGGATAACTCGATGACAACTCGGAGCGTAACCCTTCTCATCTCGCTGGCCTTTTTGCTGATTGCGTGCCAACTATCTGCCCCACCGACGCCGGAGCCGATTGTCGTCGCCACGCCGACGAGTGTGGAGGTCGTGCCGATGCCGACGGAGGCGCCCCCAGCCAGGCCCACGATCACCTCGCCTCTCTCGCCACTGGCGACGCCGGCGATTATCGCGCAGCAGGAGGGCAGCCTGCTGGCCGCATTGACGCTCGTCAAGCTGCAGCCGGGGCACCAGTATCGCCTGTCGGTTACATCTCGCAACGGTGCAGTGGCGTTCAGTGGAACGTGGTCCACTTCGGCGGTGGGGGCGAATGGACTGCCCGGCATCAAGACCGGCTTGCTGGAAGGCAGGACGCCGGCCAGTTATGACATCGTCCCGCCCGTGACGAATGTGACGAGGGATTGGGTATATTCGGCGTCGGCGTCGAGCAAAGGGGGCGGCGATATTGCCGTCACGATTCTGGATGTGACGCCATGACTCGCAAACCTGTCACCCCGCCAAGCGCGCCGCCGCAACGCGGCGGACACGGCGTGAGCGAAGTGAAGGGTCTCAGTCCCGCATGATTGGGATTCCGCGTTGTACCCAACGCCGCCGCGCTTCGCGCGGCTCGGAATGACAAGATTGTGGAAATGACACATGACCTTTGAGACACTCAGAGCCCAAGTGTTGGAGACGGCCCAGGCCATGCTGGCGGCCGGCTTGACGGTGGGCGATAGCGGCAACGTCAGCGCGCGTGCGGGTGATGCGGAAGGGCGCGTGCTGCTGGCGATCACGCCGCACGGTCGCTATTACGATGCGCTCTCGCCCGACGACATCGTGGTGGTGGACGAGGAGGGCGAGCCGGTCGAAGGCGATGGCATCCCGTCTGTCGAATTGCTCTTGCACGCGGCGGTTTATCGCGCGCGGCCCGACGTGGGCGCGGTCATTCACGCGCACCCGCCCATCAGCAGCGCGATGGCCGTGGTGGGCAAGCCCATCCCGCCGATATTGGAAGACCAGATGATTTTCCTCGGCGGGCAGATCGAGGTAGCCCCGCACGCCATGACGGGCAGCGAGGAACTCGTCGAGCGCGCGGTCAAGGCGCTGGGCGAGCGCAACGCCTGCCTGCTTGCCAATCACGGCGCGTTGGCGGTGGGCGCGAACTTGAAGGCGGCGCTCGTCGCATGCCAGTACCTCGAAAAGCTGGCGATGGCGTTCTTGTACGCCACGTGGGCCGGGCAGGTCAATGTTCTGCCGCCGGAGGTGGTCGAGGCAGAAGCGGCGTTCTTCAAGATGCGAGGATAGGATGATTCGCATGAAACCTTGCAGCAGGGGATCATGCGGGAATAAAATTCCTGATAAGAGGAGCTTCCTGTGAATCGCATACGCTGTGTTCTCATGCACTTGATAGGCGTTGTCTCATTACTTGATTTAACTGTGGCTTGCACAGTAATTTCGCCCGCGCACAAAACTACCGTCCCCACGGTGGTGGCTATCAGTAGTGAAAAGGCAATTCAATTGGCAACGCAAGAGTGTCGTAAGCCACACTTGGTGTTGATTGGAGAGCCGGAAGCTACAAAGGCTATTCTCGTGAGTCTTGCTGAAGCTGACAAGATGGTAAGCGAACAAGGAGAGCACACAAGTTATTCGCAGCCGATGAACACGACTGTCTGGTTAGTTCAGATCGATGGACTTTTCCAGCGTGTTGGTGGCCCACCTTTAGCCAATGGCTCGGAACCAACACCATCTCCACCTTGGGCAGGTGTATGTCTAGCGATTGTAGATGCTAACAAAAGTGATGTGCTTGTAATAAGAAATCAGCCAAAGTAGCCATGCCTGGTAACGGGTTTGCTATCTACAAGTTCATGTAAGCCAGTTCACACGTTTCCATAGAACAGTGACGAGATCGAATCACAAGGAGAACATCGAATGGTATCTGTGCCAGCCTTTCTTCTCAAACGGTTGTACGTCAAAGGGAGCCTGACCGCCACGGCGGACGGGTTCGAGTTCCGCGTGGAAAACAAACTCGGCTCCGGCTACTCGGTGGAAATGATGCCGGTCACGCTCGACGGCGCGAGTTTCCCCCAAGACCAGACGTACTTTCAGCACGCGGATGGGCACTCGGTCTTGTTCAGCCAGGTCTCGTCTGAAAACCCGTTCACCCTGGAAATGAACAAGGGCCTGACGATCGGCGTGCACGGGGCGACGCTTGCGCCCGGCCCGCACAAAGTGGGGATGGGCTTTGTGGTGCAGGGCATCGGCCCGCTCAAATTTGACGTTTCGGACGTGGTCTAGTCTTGTCCGCGAATTATGCGTGGTGTTTATTCGCGTTATTCGCGGAAAAAAGTGTAGAGGCTTCAGCCGGATGCGAAGCGGCCCGCCTAAAGGCTGACTTCAATCTTATCTAAACGGCACGGTCCAGAGGAGGTTGTATGGAGAGTCTAGTCGGCAAAACGTTAGGGCAATATCAGATCGTCCAAGAACTCGGCCGGGGTGGGATGGCCGTCGTGTACAAGGCCTATCAACCCTCGCTGACACGCTATGTGGCGATCAAGGTGCTGCCGCCGCAACTCAGCTTTGACGAAGACTTTGTCGAGCGGTTTGTGCGCGAGGCGCGCGGCGCAGCCATGCTGCACCACCCCAACATCATCACCATCCACGACGTGAGCGAGCAAGATGGGATACATTACTTTGTGATGGAGTATCTCACCGGCAAGACGCTCGACGTCGTGTTGGCCGGCCAGCCGATGCCGTTGCCGCGCATCTCGCGCATTTTAGACCAGGTGGCCGACGCGCTCGAACACGCGCACTCGCAGGGCCTGATCCATCGCGATATCAAGCCCAGCAACATTTGCGTGGACGAGACCCGCAACGATCATGTCGTGTTGATGGATTTTGGCCTGGTGCGCGCCGGTCAAGACAGTCAGCTGACCCGGACGGGCATGATCGTCGGCACGCCCGAGTACATGTCGCCGGAGCAAGCCCAGGGCGAAGAGGTGGACTATCGCACCGACCTCTACTCGTTCGGCGTCGTTCTGTACCGGATGTTGACCGGGACAGCGCCATTCGTCCGCTCGACGCCGGCGGCGGTGTTGTTGGCGCATGTGGCTTACGAGCCGCCTTCGGTATCTCAGGTCAATCAGAGTGTGCCCAAGTCGGTTGAGGCAGTCGTGCTCAAAGCGATGTCCAAGGATCGCAATCAACGCTACCAATCGGCGGGTCAATTGGCGCGTGATTTGCGTGTGGCGATCACCGGCCAGATGCCGGAGGGTCTCACGCTGCCCGTCCCGACGGCGCACGTGGCCGCCCCATCCCCCACGCTGGTTGCAACGCCGACGACGGCTTCGATGACTCCGCAGCGCCCGTTACCCGCCGCCGCGCCAGATTACACGCTGGCTGCGCCGATGACCGCTTCGATGACGCCGCCGCAGCCGTTAACTGCCGCCGTGCCAGGTTACGCGCCAACTGCGCAAAAGAAGGCTGGCGGAACGTCACCGCTGATCTACATCGGCTTGGGCGTGGCGGGGTTGGTCGTGTTGTGTGTGGCCGGCATTGCCGTCGCGACGGCGTTGGGTCTGTTCAAGCCTGGCGGCGGAACTGCGACACCCCAGGTGTTGACACCGCAAGTGGTGAATCCTTCGCCCGGCGTGACGCTCCTGGCGGCTCCCACTTTGACCGAGCCGGCGGACAGTGCAGCCTTTTTGCCCAAGGACACCATCCGGTTGTCGTGGGAGGCTGTCTCCGGTCTGGCGGCCGACGACTCGTACGTCGTCACGCTAGAATGTGCTTCGGGCGCGGGTGGTCCGCAAAAGATACCGGTCAAAGAGACGAGTTACACGATTCAGCCGTCGCTTTACGATTCGCTGGGCGCGCCTTATCAGTGCCGCTGGAATGTGATGGTGACGGCGCAGGGCGGCGCCGCGCGCAGCGCGTCCAGCCCAACATGGCAGTTTTCGTGGAGCCAACCTACGGCCACAGTGACGGCCCCACCGAGCGCCACGCGGGCGGCAACGCCAACGTCTACCAGCACCAGCACGGCGACGCCGCGGCCCATCTTGCCCACCAACACGCGACCGCCCGCGCGGACGCCGACCCCCGCCGTGTCCTGCACGGGTGACCGCATCTGGAATGGCGCCGAGTGTGTCTGCCCACCGGACAAGCCCGAATGGTTCAATGGTCAGTGTGCGCCCAAGGGTGGCGGCGGTGGAGGAGGCGGCGGTGGAGGCAACACGCCTGCGCCTCCATGAGTTTGTCCTGGCAAGTGCATAGCCGCGCCATGTATGACCAGATAGGGTGGACCTTTCTGGATGAGCTTTAGATTCTTGGGTTTGCCGTAATCGGAAATCCGCCATTTAAATGGAGGTACACCATGAAGAAGATCGCATTGTTCGTCGCCGTTGTGGCAGCCCTGATCGGATTGAACCTGACATGGAATGCGCTGGGGGCAGGGGCAATCATGCCGCTCGCGGCGCAACCGGTGAACACGCCGGCCGCGCCAGGGGATGTTGGGTCTATTGTCAAACAAGAAGTTCTGTCGCCATTGACTGCGCCAGTGCCGAGCCAGGCACAATCGCCCGTGCCACTCATCCAACAACAGATTCCCAGTGACGGGCTATCTCAGCAAGCACCCCCCTACACACGGATCTCGCGCAGTGATGGCATGCGTTTTCAGACGGCCGGCACAGGGATGGTCGTTACGGGATATTCGTCGCCGCAATCTCCATCTGCAGAAACGTGCATGGATGTGCTCGCTAACCCGCAAATGGATGTGCTGGAAAACGGCGATGGGACCGGCACGGTAGACTCCTGGACCATCCTGGCTCAGAACATATACTATTCCACGGTGTATTCCCACTCGGCATCCTACTCCCTCAAGGAAATGGATGAACTCGACGGGTCGGATACAGACGGAATCACCATCGGCGGCACCTATTGGGACTATGACGAATTCGGGCAAGCGTTCTTGACCCCTGGCGGGTTAACTTACCTCAAGGTATCCTTCAGCAGTTTGTACTTTGAGCCAGATGTGAATGACAACGTTTACGCCAGGTTGTGGACGCTGGACAGCCAGGGCAATCTGGACGAGCTGATAGCCTACCCGCAAGTTCCAGATGATCCTGCCTCTTATCCTCAATACACTTGGGGCAACTATTACTTTGAGCTGACCAGTTCTCAGTTAATCACCGCGTCCGGCAAATCCCTCGCGTTAGTGTTTACCATGTTCAGCAACCAACAAAGCCCAAGTCAGCGCGTCTACCTGGACGATGCCCAGGTGCGGCTGTGCTATAATGTCGGCGCAAATAAGGTTTATCTGCCGGTTGTGATCAGGCAGCCTCAATCAACCAGTCCCACCTGCTCCCCCTATGAGCCGGATAACAGGGATAGCCGAGGATACACCATGGTGGGCGCCACGTGTTATGGCTCTTTCGGCCCTTCAGACGACAAGGATTACTACACATTGAATCTCAATGGTGTGGCAAATGTTCGGCTGAAACTTGACAACCTGCCAACCGGTAGCAACTATGATGCTCTGATTTACGAGTACCCCTACACGGGTCAACAGCCAGCTTGTTACATTGGCACCCCAGGGTCCCAGAACAAGTACAAAGACTGCCCGCCCCTGGATCTGGGTAAGACATACTTTGCCTTCGTGAACGCAGGCGGTGCGCCGTCCAGCGCCAAGACGTACGAGATGTCTGTCGTGTCGCGATCCACACCGCCCCCCGGCTGGGTCACACTCCTCAGTGAGAATTTTGAAGGATCCTTTCCCGGGGCATGGCAAGTCACGAGTAATGGGGGGTACAGTTGGGGGAAGAGAAACTGCAAGCCGTACGCAGGTAGTTACAGCGGTTGGGCTGTTGGAGGCGGGGCGAATGGCACTGCCCTGTCCTGTGGTAGCAACTATTCCAACAATGTTGACACCGCGATGACCTATGGCCCCTTCAGCCTGGCTGGCGCTACTGCCGGAGACCTCAAGTTCAAACTCTGGCTGAACAGCGAGTCGAACTATGATTTCGTCTGCCGGTACGCCTCGATTGACGGCAACAACTTTTCCGGCACCTGCACTTCGGGAAACTCCTCGGGCTGGATTGACCGCGTTCTGGATTTGGCAAACGCCCCCACTCTAGGCAATCTAATGGGCCGATCCAATGTATGGATTGCACTGAGATTCATCAGCGACGGTTCTAACACCTATCCTGAGGGAGCTTATGTAGACGATATTGTCCTGCGCAAATGCACTTCCGCATCGTGCCCTGCGACAAGCAGCATAACAACCGATTCCGGCAACGGTCAGTTTGTGGACGTTCCGGCTACGAGCCTGTTGCCGCGAGTCCGATGATGACTGAGGTGATGTAGGTAGCAAGCGCAGGAACCCGGTTCGCGCCAAGAACCGGGTTCCCAGGCCTTCCCGTGGCTAGGTTTACGAGGAAGCACAAAGAAGGTGGTGGGGATGATGCAACAATCCGGAATCAGTCAGCAACTAGGCAAATATCAAATCCTGGGCGAGATTGGGCGCGGAGGAATGGCGACTGTTTACAAGGCATTCGATCCCACCTTGCAGCGATACGTGGCGCTCAAGGTGCTTTCGCTGCGCCTGGCGTCCGACGACCAGGTTCGGCGCCGCTTCGAGCTGGAAGCGACGACCGCTGCGAATCTCAAGCATCCGAATATTGTCGTCATTCACGACGTGAGCAGCGCGGAGGGCTATAACTTTTTGGTGATGGAGTTGCTGGAAGGCAACACGCTGCGCGAAGAGATCCGCGCCAAAGGGGCGCTCTTGCCGGCGCGCGTCGCGTACATTACGTATCAACTGGCGAGCGCGCTCGACTATGCTCACCAGCGCAGCCTGATTCACCGCGACGTAAAGCCCAGCAACATTATCTTGGGAAGCGACGATCACGCCACGCTGACTGATTTTGGATTGGTGCGCGCTGCGAGCGGCACCCGCCTCACAGAGGCCGGTTCGGCGTTGGGCACACTCGAATACATGCCGCCGGAGCAGCTGAGCGGCGACGAGATTGATTGGCGTTCGGATGTTTATAGTCTGGGGGTGGTGGTTTACGAGTGCTTGATGGGCCGCGTCCCGTTCAGCGCCGACACGCCTTATTCCGTCATGCGGCAAGTGATGTACGAGCCGCCGCCGCCGTTGAGCGCCGTCATCGCGGTTGGCCCCGATGTCGAACGGGTGGTGATGCAGGCGCTCGCCAAATCGCCGGCGGACCGCTTTCGCAGCGCGGGCGAATTTGCGGCGGCGCTCTATCGCGCGCTGTCCGGCGATGATCTAGACCTGTCCAACGCGCAGGGCTGTGTGTTCCGGCTGCGCCGTGGGCCGACGACGGTGGGCCGCGACGCCGATAACGACTTGTTCGTCAACGATTCACAGGTCAGCCGCCATCACGCCGAGATACAATACGATGGAACCTTCTGGAACCTGGCGGACTTGCAGAGCACGAACTGCACGTTCCTGAACGACCAGCGCGTCTGGCCGGGACAGCCCCGCCGGTTGCAGCCGGGCGATGTGGTGCGCTTTGGCCCGAACGCCGTCTACCAGGTCGTCGTCCATTCGACGCGGCCACCGGCCGGCTCGGATCAGACGATGCAAATGACGCGCCCTGCCTGATGGTGGACGAGTTACCCTTGCGAAGGTTTTCAGGCGATACGTGGCGAGTACAATGACAGCCTTCGCACGCGACTTTGCTGCGCGCCAGGCGAGGGTGAGCAGTTGCGGGAATCGTATGAAACTGGAAATTGGTTCCTGGTCTGACGTCGGTTGCGTCCGCAAGATCAACGAGGATGCGCTGGGCATGTCTCGCTCTGGCGAGGCGCGCGACGCGGGGCGGGGAGAATTGTTCCTGGTGGCCGATGGGATGGGCGGGCATACGAGTGGCGAGGTCGCCAGCCGCCTGGCGGTGGAGAGTGTGCTGCGCTCGTTCAGCGTGTGGACCGGCGGCGATGCGCAGGCGACGCTGGTGGGCGCTGTGCAGCAGGCCAACGCCGAAATTTATGCGCAGAGTGGCGCCGAGCAGTCCGGCCCGGCCCGCATGGGCACGACGCTGGTCGGCGCGCTCGTGCGCGGCAATGAGTTGCACGTGATCAACGTGGGCGATAGCCGCGCGTACCGACTGCGCAGCGGTCGGCTGGAACAGCTTTCGCGCGATCACTCGGTCGTGGCCGACCAGGTGGCTAAGGGCTTGATTGACGCCGAGGAGGCTCGTCAACTAGTTTATCGCAACCGAATCACGCGCGCGCTGGGTCAAAAGCCGACCGTCGTCGTAGATTATTTCGTGCATACCTGGCAGGCTGGCGATGTGATGGTCCTGTGCACCGATGGCCTGACGGGGCAAGTGTCAGATGCCGAAATCGCCGCTGTTGTATCGCGCGGCTCGCCCGATAAAGCTGCCGCGCGTTTGGTCGAGCTGGCGAACGAACGCGGCGGGCCGGATAACATCAGCGTGATCGTCGTGCGCGCTGAGATGGACGCGCTCGACGCGCAAGCCGCTCTGCCGCGAACGAGTGCGGAGCCGGCGTGGAGGACGCGACTTCGCGGAGCGTGCGCGCCGGGCGAATGGATCCGGCTGTGGCCGTTTGCGTTCGTCGCGCTGGCGGCGGTCGTGCTCGTGATGTTGTTGGCGCTTTTGGCCCTCATCCCGCTGACGTTGAATCCGCCAGGCCTTGCGGCCAAGACTGCTCCAGTGGTGCTCCCGATCAAGCTGTCGGTCACGAGCGGGTCACTTGATGGCTGGGCGCGTGACCTGGGCTATGCCAGTGTTCCCGAGATGACCAAACAGGGTCGGCTCCAGGGGACGACGTTAGCCATATCGCCGCGCCGGCCTGGGCTGCTCGTCGCGGGGCGGGTGCGTGGACTCAAGCTGGCGGAGCAGATGTGCGAGTTTCAGGTGACGATGGGCAGCACGACCTACTCTATCACTTGCCCGACGGGCGGGATGTTTAACGCCGCGGCGCGTGTCCGCGAGGGAGATTTAGTCAGCGTGTTGGGGCTGATCGAAGCGGACAATCGCGTGCAGGCGATGTTGGTGGATGTGAGCCGGTCGAAGCTGGGCGGCTTGAGCGCCGAGTGGATCAATGGGTATCGAGGCGCTGAGACCGAGCGCCGTTGGTGGGTCTACACGGTGGCCGGCGGCTACACGATAGGCGATGCTTCGGCGTACGGTATCCAGGACGGCGACCCGGCGCTGGTGTATGCTCAATGGAAGCCGGATCGGGTGCAGATTGTCCAGACCACTCGACTGGGCAAACTAGATGGTGACCATTATACGGTTGTCCCTTGACGGACGACGAGAGGAGAATGTGCATGTCCGACGAATTGCAGATCACCTTTGCTCGAGGCACCGATGTGGGCGTGGTGCGCGATCACAATGAAGATTGGGTGATGATTGAAGACCCCAGCGATCCCGCCCTGCAGCGCAAGGGGCGGCTGTTCATCGTCGCGGACGGGATGGGCGGATACCAGGCCGGCGAAGTCGCCAGCCAATTGGCGGGCGAGACCGTCCGGCGCGAGTACTATGCCGACCCGTCGGCTGACCCGACGGCGCGATTGCGGAACGCCGTGCAGGCGGCGAACGGCGCGGTGTACCGCTCGGCGCAAGGCAGCACGTCCCACGCTGGGATGGGCACCACGATGGTGGTGACGGCCTTGATTGACAACAAGGCGTACATTGCGAGTGTGGGCGACAGCCGCGCCTATGTTGTGCACCAGGGCGTGCTATCCCAGATCACGCAAGATCACTCCTTCGTCGGTGAGCAGATACGGGCGGGTATCCTGACCAAAGAGCAGGCCAGGGTGCATCCGCAGCGCAATGTCATCACACGTGCGCTCGGCTCACTGTCCACCGTTCAGGTGGACACCTTCGTGGGCGAGCTTTTGGAGGGCGATGTCCTGGTCATGTGCACGGACGGCTTGACCGGCCACGTCCCGGAAGATCACATTCGCGATGTGGTGATACAACTGCCGCCGGAGCAAGCCGTGGCGCAGTTGATCCAGATGGCGAAGGATGATGGCGGGACGGACAACATTACGACGATTGTGCTGCGCGTCGGCCCGCCGCTCTACGACGGGGCTATCACTGCGCCGGTGGCCAGACCTCGAGGCGAGACGACGACGGTGGCGATGCCGCAGCCTCAGGCCAAAGCGACCTTGGCTCAATCTGCGGTCGCGCCCGCCTGGGCTTTGCAGGCCAAGTCAGCCGAGTCGCGAAAGAGGAAGGGTGGGGTGGGCGTGATTTGGTTTGTCGTCGGCGTGTTGATCGCGCTGATGGCTGTGGGCGCTGTGGGTGTGGTGGTGTTGAGTATGAGCGGCCTGTTGCGCGGCGTTTGGGGGAACGTGACGCCAACGGCGACCGCTGCTTTGCCGCAGGTGCTTCCTACCGTTACCCCGGCGGAAGCGACAGCCACAGCCACGCTACTCCCGCCGACTTCTACCATCGCACCCACATCCACCTTCACGTCCACGCCCACCCATACGCCGACGCACACGCCGCGTCCCCTGCTTCCGACGCTGCCACTGGGGGGGACGCCATCGCCCAGCGCGTCGCCTTCCGTCGCGCCGACCAGCAGTGAAGGCGGGACGCCAGCGACCACAGTGACGCCGTCGCCGACGACCAAACCATAGCGCACAGCCGCCGCCCAATTGCTTTTTCCGTAAATCGCGCGAATCTCCACGAATATCAAGAGTTTCCCGATTTGCCATTTTCCCTAGCCGGGCCTTTTGATCTGAACACGGACACTTTGCGCGCGGATTTCAAGGATATTTCAGTTCTGATCCGAGTTTATCCGAGAAATCCGTGTCCGAATGAGAGAAACGGGACTTTTGGAATATCTTTTATTAGCGTTCGTTCGCGTTATTCGTGGACGAAAACTCTAGAACCAGGAGAAACTTGTGAACCCTCAATCTGATCGAACGCGACGACTGCTCATCACCCTCAGCGCGGTGAGCCTGGTCGTCCTCTTGGCCGCCGGAGGCGCGCTGTGGTATTTGACGCGCGCACCGGCTCGCCCCGCTGCCACGCCGACGGCGAGTGGATCACCGCCGCCCATCATCCTCACGCCGCCGGCTTCGCTGGATGAATTGGCAAAGCGCTATCCACAAATCGCCAATCTGCTCAAGGACCCGGCGCTGTCTTCGGCGTTCAAGGAATTCATGGTGGCGTATCAGCAAGGCGGAATCGCGGCCGCCGAGACGTTGGCGAGCGAGCGCGGGCTGCTCAGCAAGAACCGCGAGCTGCGCATCACGTTGGTGCTGGATAGCGCCGATAGCGCCCCGGACGTCACGGCAGAGCTGGAAAAGTTCGGCATCGTCATCGAAGGGGCTTACCGTGACCAGATAGACATCGCCGTGCCGCTGCAACTCATCGAAGAGTTCGCCAAGACGGATGATCCGGGCAAGCTCTTTTCGCAGCTCACCGGGATGAAGCACATCGTCAAGCTACGCATGCCGATGGGCAATCGCACCGACGGCGTTATGCTGCCCAGCGAAGCCGTGACGCAAACCGGGGCATTGGCCTGGCATCAGGCCGGCTTTACGGGCAAGGGCATCAAGGTGGGCGTGCTCGACCTGGGCTTTGACGGCTACAAGAACCTGCTCGGCAAGACGCTGCCCGCCGCGGAGCGTGTCACGGTAAAGTCGTTCGTGTCCGGGCGAGACGTGGATCAGGCCGGCGAAGTCCACGGCGCGGCGTGCGCCGAAATCATTCACGCGATGGCCCCGGACGCGGAGCTTTACCTGGCGTACTATAACGGCAGCGAGACCGGGTTGGGCCGTGGCGTCGAATGGCTGGTGGAGCAGGGGGTGCAGATTATCTCCCATTCGGCCAGCGGGTTGGCCGGGCCGATGGACGGCACCGGCTCGCAGGCGCAATTGGTGGACGAGGTGGCCGCCAAAGGCATCTTGTGGGTGAACGCGAGCGGCAACTATGCCCAGGACCATTATCGCTTCACGTTCAACGATGCGAACGGCGACGGCAAGCACGTCTTTCCGAATGGCAAGGCGACGCTGCTTTACAATCCGCCGTCGGAGGACGCGCGCATCATTTTGAATTGGGATGATTGGGGCGACAACGCGACGGAAGATTATGACCTGTATCTTTACGACGCCAGTTCTCAATTGGTGGCTTCGTCCGAGGACGCGCAACGAGGTCAACCCGGTGATCGGCCCATCGAGTTTATCCGGTTGAATAATCCAAAACAGAAATCATATTATATTGTCATCATTGCCAAGCAGGTTACCCGGCCGGCCACGTTCAACCTCTTTGCGCCCGGAAGCAACCTGGGCTATCACTCAGCCGATTATAGCCTGGGCACGCCCGCCGACGCGAAGGGCGCGTTGACCGTGGGCGCGATTGCCTGGCGCAACAACCGCCTGGAGCCGTTCAGCTCGCAAGGCCCTACCAACGACAACCGGCTCAAGCCGGAGCTGGCTGCACCCGATGGCGTGGCGACACTTTCCTATCGCCCGCATATTTTTGATGGCACGTCGGCTTCGACGCCGCACGTGGCCGGGGCGGCGGCGCTGGTGATTCAGCGCTTTCCGGATCTCAAGGCCGCCGATGTGGCAGCGTTCCTGGAATCCAACGCGGTGGACATGGGGCCTAACGGCCCCGATCCGGTTTACGGTTACGGACGATTGCAGCTCCCCGCACCGACGCAAGCCAAGCCGCAGCCTGTCGCGCCCAAGACGCCCATCGTCGTGACGCCGCAGCCCGTCGCCGTGGAGCCGGGGCCGGCTGAGCCGACCACTACGAACGCCGGCACGTTGCTGGCGTGTCTGAGTTGTCTGGTGTGCGGCGGGGCGGTGGGCAGCCTGGGCGGGATGACATTCCTGTTGGTGCGAAGCGTTTCGCGGCCCAAGCCTCGACCGGCCCCCATGATGTATGCGCCGCCCCCACCGATGCCACTGGCTCCCCAATGGCAGCCGCCGCAGTATGCGCCGCCCCTGCCACAGCAGGCTGCGCTTTCGCTGGTTGGCGTCACAGGGCAGCGCATTGTGCTCCGTCTGGGCAAGAACGTTGTCGGGCGCTTGCCGGGCATTGAGATTTTGCTGGACGATCCGCAGGTTTCACGCCGGCATGCCGAGATCACGTGGGATGGCGCGCGCTGCACGGTGATGGATGTGGGCAGCCACAACGGGACATTCGTCAACGGCGCGCGGCTGATACCCAACGCGCCCGCGCCACTGCGTCCCGGCGACCGCGTCTCGTTCGGCACGGCGAGTGTGTGGACGGTGAGGGCGGGATAAGAAATGCGCGTCTGACCCTCATCCCCGGCCCTTCTCCCGCAAGGGAGCGCACTCCCTCGCCCCTTGGGAGAGGGTTGGGGAGAGGGCCGTCTGAGGTGCGTCGCACGTGAGGCAGGTTATGACCAAACCGACCGTCTTTATCAGCTATAGCCACAAAGACGAAGAGTGGAAGAACCGCCTTCGGCCTCACCTGAAGATGCTCGAACGGGTCGGTCGCATCACGATCTGGGATGACCGGCAGATTGATGCTGGCGCCGAATGGTATAACGAGATCACACAGGTGATGGAGCAGGCGGCGGTGGCAGTCTGCCTGATCTCGGCGGACTATCTTGCCTCTGATTTTTGCGTCAAAGAAGAAATTCCTTACCTCCTCGAACGTCGCACGCGCGACGGCATGGCGCTTATTCCTGTTCTTCTACGACCCTGCCTCTGGGAGGCTATTCCGTGGCTGAGAGCGATTCAGATGTTGCCTCGCGACGGCAAATCTGTCTCCAAGGATTTCAAGGATGATTGCGACACGCCCTTCGCTGAGGTCGCTAAAAGCATCTTCGCGATTGTTGACAATCCTGCTTATGAGCCACCCGCGCCGCCACCTCCTCGCTGGTCGCCTCCGGAGAAGGTGGACATCCGACGCCTGCCCGTAACCGGCGCGGAACTGTTCGGGCGTCAAAAGGAACTGGCGCTGCTGGACGAGGCCTGGGAGTCTGGCGAAACACACGTCATCAGCCTGGTCGCCTGGGGTGGGGTGGGCAAATCCACGCTGGTCAACAAGTGGCTGGAGCATCTCGCCGCCGACAACTATCGTGGCGCGCGCCGGGTCTATGGGTGGTCCTTTTATAGTCAGGGCACCGGCGAAAGGGTCACGTCTGCAGACCTATTCATCTCTGAGGCCCTGACCTGGTTTGGCGACCCCGACCCGACGCAAGGCTCGCCGTGGGACAAGGGGCAGAGGCTGGCTGACCTGGTGCGACGGGACAAGACCTTGTTGATACTCGACGGGCTGGAACCGCTCCAATCAGATCTCGACTATGAGCGTGGAAAACTAAAAGACCCGGCGCTTGCCGTTCTACTGGCGGAACTGGCGCGGCAGAACCAGGGCTTGTGCGTCATCACCACGCGGGAAGCCGTCGCCGACCTGACACCCTTCCCAGAGACGACGTGCCAACAGGACCTGGAGCAGATCTCTGCCGAGGCGGGACGGGCGCTGCTGCGGGTTGGCGGCGTGCAAGGCGCCGACGCGGAACTCGAACAAGCTGCGTGTGACTTTGGTCTTCATGCTCTGGCCCTGAACCTGTTGGCGGCCTATGTGCACGAATTCCCAGGCCATCACATTTCCAACGCCGCCAAAATCCCGGATTTGGACGTGCCGGTGGCAGAAGGCAAACATCCTCGCCGCGTGATGGCGGCTTGGGCCGCCCGTTTTGGCGAGGGATCTGAGGTGGAATTGCTGAGAACGTTGGGCTTGTTCGACCGGCCCGCGGAGGGAGGGGCCATTGCCGCAGTGCGGGCGGCACCCGCCATCCCCAACCTGACCGACCACATCCAGAGCTTGTCCGAAGCCGGGTGGCTGCAACTCGTGAACAGGTTGCGCCGCGTCAGATTGATCGCGCCGGAGAGCAAGCACCATCCCGATACGCTGGACACTCACCCGCTCGTGCGCGAGCATTTCGGCCAACAACTTGCGCACGAGTACACTAGAGCCTGGCGCGAGGCGCACAGCCGCTTGTATGAGTATTACAAAGTGCACGCGAAAGAATTGCCCGATACGATCGAAGAGATGGCGCCACTCTATGCGGCAGTGATGCACGGCTGCCAGGCCGGACGTTATCAAGAGGCACTGGATGCAGTGTATGCACGGCGAATCCAAAGATGGGATGAGGGTTTCAGTCTAAAGATACTTGGCGCTTTTGGCGCTGACTTGGCTGCCTTATCTGGATTTTTTGACACACTCTGGCGCCAGCCCGTTGCAACGTTGAGTGAAGATTGGAAATGCTATGTCCTCAACCAAACCGGCTTTGACCTAAGGGCACTGGGGCGGCTCACGGAGTCAATCCAGCCGTTGCAGATGAGCCTAGAGGTGGGTATTACCCTTAAGGATTGGCAGAGAGCGGCCATCCGTGCCGGTAGCCTCAGCGAACTCGCCCTGACCCTCGGCAACCTGAAGCAGGCGCTCGATTACGCCCGGCAGAGCGTTGAACTGGCCGACCGCAGCGGCGATGCTTCTCAGCGAATGAGTAAGCGGACGACCCTGGCCGATGCGTTGCACCAGGCGGGGTCCTTCGGAGAAGCAGAAGCTGCCTTCCGTGAGGCGGAGGAGATGCAAAAGCGAGACCAGCCGCAGTTCCCACTCCTCTACTCTTTGTGGGGCTTTCGGTACTGCGACCTGCTGTTGAGCCAGGGCAAGTACCAAGAAGTGCAAAGCCAGGCTGCTCAGACGTTGGAACGGTATACACAAGCCGCTGGTGCCAGTCTTCTCGACATCGCCCTTGACCATCTCTCCCTTGGACGCGCCTACTTGATGCAGACGCAGCGAGCCCCGGAGCGAAGCGGAGCGGGCGAGAACCTAAAGGTCTGCACAACACATCTCAATCGCGCAGTGGACGGTCTGCGGCAGGCAGGGCAACAGGATGACTTGCCTCGTGGCTTGCTGGCTCGGGCGGAACTGCGCCGCGCCATGGGCGCGCTGGAGCGGGCGCGAGCAGACCTGGACGAAGCGTTCTCCATCGCGGCGCGCGGCGGCATGCGGTTGCACCAGGTGGACTGCCATTTGGAGTACGCGCGGCTGCACTGTGCCTGTGGTGACAAGGACAAGGCGCGGAAGAGTCTGGCAGAAGCGAAAACGATGATTGAGGAGATGGGCTATCATCGGCGGGATCAAGAGGTCAAGGAGCTGGAAGCACAGTTATGAATCGCAAATGTCCCTCTCCCCAACCCTCTCCCACAGGGAGAGGGAGCATAGCCCCCCGCCTTCGGCGTCCCACAGGGAGAAGGGACGGGGATGAGGGAGTCATAGGAGCTATTCATGGAAGACCTTGTCGGCAAGACAGTGGGCCAGTATCAAATCAAAGCAGAGGTGGGTCGCGGCGGGATGGCGACGGTTTACCGGGGTTACCAGCCCTCGCTCAACCGCGCCGTCGCGGTCAAGGTGCTGGCAGGCGAGCTGGCGCGCGACCCGGACTTTCGCCAACGCTTCCAACGCGAGGCGCACGCCGTGGCGCAACTGGCGCACCCGCACATCCTGGCCGTATACGACTTTGGCGAAGACCCCGCCACCGGCGTGGTTTATCTGGTCACGCAGTTTGTGGAGGGTGGGACGCTGGCAGGGCGGATGGGTGGCCCGCAGACGGGCGGCCCGATGCCGCCCACGGAGGCAGCCCGCATCGCCGCGCAGATCGCGCGCGCGTTGGCTTTTGCTCACGCCGCCGGCGTCATTCACCGCGACGTCAAACCCGGCAACGTGCTGATGACGAGTGACGGCCATCCGCTGCTTTCGGATTTCGGCATCGCCAAGATCATGGCCGAGACCCGGATGACGCGGACGGGGACCAGCCTGGGCACGCCGGCGTACATGTCGCCGGAGCAGGCGCAGGGTATGCCGGCGGATCATCGCAGCGATATTTACGCGCTGGGCGTCATGCTGTACGAGATGCTGGCGGGTGGGCTGCCGTTCCAGGCCGATACGCCCGTGGCGCTGCTGCACCAACACGTCGCCAATCCGCCGCCGCCGCTGCGCGAGCGCGTGCCGGGCATTCCTCGGAGCCTGGAAAAGATCGTGATGCGCGCGCTCGCCAAGAACCCCGACGATCGGTTTGCGACGGCGGGCGAGTTCGCCGACGCGCTCGAAGCCGAAGCCACTGGCCAGCGCAAGCGGCTCGGCCTCCGTCTTGGCCGGAAAGAGACTCCAACGCCAACGCCCACCCCGATTCCCGGCGGCGCGACAAACGTTGCCGGTCCAGTGCCCGGCACGCCGCCTCCTGTGGCAGTCATTCGGCCCCGCACTCCTTCGCGCCTCACGCGTATCCTCAAGACGCAACAGGTCGGGCGGGTCGCTTCGGGGGCGGGGCGCTGGTTCCTGCGTACGGGCTTGAGTGTGCTGGCGGTGCTGCTCATCGTCGGGATCGTTTTGCTCGTCGGCGCGGCGTTCGCGTTGGGCGCGGTGGCGGAGCAATCACTCGCCAAGCAACCCTGGGTGTTTGACAACCTCGAGCCGGGGTACAAGGAGAGTGTGGCCTGCGCCGACCTTGCCACAAACACGAGCGAAACCCTCCAGCCGTACACGCTGGATGCGTTGACGGATGTGGAAGTGGTCTGCCGCTCACCGGACACGGTGGAGCTGAGCGGCAAGTTTCGAGGCGCGCCGATTTCGACGCAGGTCCGCATTCGCACGGTCAAGGGCGTGCCGGCCGTTCGATGGGAACGGTTGAACAACGTGCCGCTTTACATCGTGGGCGGGATTGTCTCGGACGGAGTCAATCGCGGGCTGGTCAAAGCGTGGGCGAACGCGCCCGTCGTGTTGGACACGTTCTCGGTCACCGAGACGGCGATCGAGGTGACGTATGGAGCCAACTCGGCTGTGCCGGCGCGAACTCCATAGCGCGGCTTCCTGCCGCAGCCAAAATCTCTGATCCGCGAATAACGCGAATTTGCGCTAATCTTTCTGACAATTCGCGGCCGTTCGCGTCATTCGCGGAAGTGATCCCCGGCAACAACGGCGCGCATCGCGCAATGGCTACAGAATTCCATCCGGGAGAAGTTGAGACGGGTATGGAAGAGCTTGTCGGCAAGACGCTGGGCCAATATCAGATCATTTCCGAACTCGGACGCGGCGGGATGGCGGTGGTCTACAAAGCGTACCAGCCCGCGCTCCAACGCTACGTCGCCATCAAGGTGCTGCCGCCGCAATTGGGGCTGGACCCTGATTTCGTCAGACGTTTCCAGCACGAAGCCATCGCCTCCGCCCGGCTCAAGCATCCGAATATCGTCACCATCCACGACGTCAGCTCGGCGGACGGCGTCAACTTTATCGTGATGGAGTTGGTCGAGGGCGAGTCGCTCTCGGCGGTGATTCGCCGCTCCGGCGCGATGCGGCCCGAGCGCGTGGTAAGCATCATCGCCCAGGTGGCCTCGGCGCTGGACTATGCTCATCAGCAGGGGTTCATCCATCGGGACATCAAGCCGAGCAATATTATGCTGGGCGCGGACGACCACGTCACGCTGATGGATTTTGGCATTGCCAAGGCGATGAGCGGCACGCACCTCACGCAGACCGGCGCCATCATCGGCACGCCCGAGTACATGTCGCCGGAGCAAGTGCGCGGGCTGCCGGTGGATCACCGCGCGGACATTTATTCGTTGGGCGTCGTGGTGTACGAGATGTTGGCGGGGCAGGTTCCGTTCAGCGGCGACACGGCGTCGGTGCTTTACAAGCAGGCGCACGAGCTGCCGCCTCCGATTCGCACGCGGGCCATCCACGTCCCAGGCCCTGTCGCCAGCGCGATTGATTGTGCGCTGGCCAAAGACCCCCATCAACGTTTTGCCACAGCGGGGGCGTTTGCCCAGGCGTTGGCCGCCGCGCAATTCGCACCGTCCAATGTGCCTGCTCAACCGGCGATCTTGGCCTATCAGCCGGCTGCGCCACTGGTCACGCCGGTGCCTTTGCCGGTGAGTGTGAGCGCGCAACCGGCGCGTCGCCCGGCCTGGACGATGTGGGCCATCGGCGGAGCGGCTGCGTTGGTTTTACTCTGCGTCGTCGTCATCGGCGTGATAGCAGTTGCTAGTTCGTTGGGCAAACGACCCACTCCCACAAGCGCGCTGGCACTCGCGAAAGGGCCAACCGTCACATTGCCAGCCATGGCTGCCGCGCCTCCGGTCTCCACTCGAACCTTTGGTTTGGCGTCAACGGCGACGGCGACCGCAACGGCTTTGCCAGCTTCGCCGACGAGCACGCCAGTACCAGTCAAGCCTTCGGACACGCCCGCGCCGACCAGGACGTTCACGCCGGCGCCGACGCGGACATCTACACCAACGCCCACGCCGAGTTGCCCGCCTGTCACCGGCCTATTCGCCGCGATCTGGCAATCGGCCCAGGCCAAGCTCGGTTGCGCGAAGGGCGCGGCGCAGGTCGGATGGATGGCCGAGGAGATGTTCCAAAAGGGGCGGATGTATTGGCGCAAAGACAACGACCTGTATGTGATCGCAATGTACAATGGCGGCAGTTGGGGAAATTATCTGGGCGACTGGAAAGAGGGCGACCCTGACTTTAGTTGTGGCACGCCGGCCAGCCCGCCCACGCCCAAGCGCGGCTTTGGACGCGCGTGGTGCAAGTACCCCGAAATTCGCAATGGGGTGGGGAATGCCACAACGGAAGAGTTCGGTTATGACAGCACGGTGCAAGATTTTGCGCGAGGGATGATTTTTCGGGCGAGCAATGGTCAGACGTTGGTGTTGTATTCGGGTGACGGGTGGGAGATGAGGTGACGGGGTGACAAGGTGAGGCGGCAGGGCGTATGGTACATCTTGGTTATTGGATGTATGGTGGCATTGACGGCGTGTGCGCGTGCGTCCCAATCTTCTCAAGGGGAGCTGCGACCGACGGACATGCCCTCGCCGACAGCACAGCCTCTGGTCATCGCGCCGACAGTTACGTCTTTCCCCACGCCTCAAGCAGAGTCTCTGCAGCCATCGTCCACGTTCCGCCCAACGCTGGGGCCATCGCCAACCACACTGGCTACGCCACGCCCACCGCTCAACACTCCACGCTCCACGTCCCGGCCCACACCGTCGCCCATTATTGTCATTCCGACACTAACCAGGTTCCCGACGGCTTCACCATCTGCTACTGCACAACCGATTGTCAGTTCACCAACCAGCACGTCGCCCGCTCCGCTCTCTACGCTCAACCCTCCACGCTCCACATCCCCCGTGCCGCTGATCGCGGCGTCCGCTCCGCGCGTTCACGAGACGACCGTCACGCTGACGACCTACGGCTACCCGCAGGCGCTTGAGCCTTCCGGCAAGGACGATCCGATTTATCCGTACCCGCACCTGAACCCTGGCAAGGTTGGCCCGCCTGCGCCCAAGAACTATCGCGCGATTGTGCTGGAGAACAGTTACACGCAGGTGACGGTTTTGCCGGAGCTGGGCGGACGCATCTGGCGCATCGTGGACAAGACGACAGGCCGCACGGTGACGTATCAAAACCCCGTCGTCAAGCCGACGCAGTGGGGCTATCGCGGCTGGTGGCTGGCGACGGGCGGCATCGAGTGGTGCCTGCCGGTGGAAGAGCACGGCCTGAACGAGTACCGCTCGTGGAACGCGAGCATCAGTGGTGCGTCTGTCACTGTGTCTGATCACGAGGATCGCACGGGGCTGGACGTGGCGGTGACGATCAGCCTCGACGCGGCCCATAGTTACGTGACGATCCAGCCGCGCGTGACTAACTCGACGGGCGGCCCGCAAAAGATCCAGTTCTGGGTCAACGCGATGCTGGCGTTGAATGGCAATCGCGTCGCCGACTCGACGCGGTTTATTTTGCCTTCTGCGCAAGTCACGGTTCATTCAACCGGCGACGGTGGCGTGCCCGGTCCCGGCAGCAAATTGAGCTGGCCTGTGTTCAAAGGCCGCGATCTCAGCCGGTACGCCAATTGGGGGGGACCTCTGGGCTTTTTTGCCAGCCCGGCGGCGAGCGGTGAGTTTGTCGGAGCGTACGACTCATCGTCCGACGAGGGCCTCGTCCGCGTGTTTCCGCCGGACATTGCGCGCGGCGTCAAATTCTTTGGCGGCAAGGGAATTGACCCGGCCACATGGACAGATGACGGCAGCACATATTTTGAATTGTGGGGCGGGCTGCTGCCGACGTTTTGGGATTACACGATGATTCAGCCGGGGCAGACGTTTGGTTGGCCGGAGCGCTGGTATCCGGTGAGTGGGCTGGGGCAGGGGTTCGACACAGCCAACGCGACGGCGGCGCTGCGATTGTCGAGCCAAGGCGATAGCGTGTCGGTGGGCGCGGTGACAAGTGTGAATCTCAACGGGCAGGTCAAGCTCTGGCAGGCCGGGCAAGTAGTGGCAACGTGGCTGGCGAGCGTTGGGCCGGGGCGCACATTCAATGTGACGCAACCGGGAATGAGCGGCGCGTTAGGGTTGCAGTTGCTGGATTCGGCGGGACACTTGATCGCGCAGGCGGGCAGTGTGCCGTGATAGGAACTTGCTCTCCTGCGTAACGCTGAGATGACACAATCAGAGAGGCGTGGAGCCAATGATCGGCAAAACACTGGGCAAGTACAAAATCATTGATCTTTTGGGCCGGGGCGGCATGGCGGAGGTCTACCGGGCTTACCAGGCCAACCTGGATCGGCACGTCGCTCTCAAGCTGATCAAGACCGCCATCGCCGATAACCCCGATAAGAAAGATACGACTCGCTTTACGAAGCCACGCGCTATTTGCTGTGGACAGTCGAGTATTACCATCAGCCGGTCATCACCGTCGTCGGCGCGGGTAACCACAATGTAGGTGTGGTGGGACACAACTCCGAGAGGTCAGCCCTAGACGGAAATGGCCCAGGTGACATTTACCAGGTGTATTACTACGACTCCATGAATCCTACTACAGTTCCCCTTTATACAGCTACAACGTCAAGCCCCCGGTGATGCCGGGGGCCTTGAAATTTATCACATGTTCCCCCTCAGCCTTGCGGAAACGTCGCGCACAGGACAAGCTGCTTGGCGGCGCGCACCTCGTCCAGCCGCCGCCTGGGTGCAGCGTGCGGTGCTTCCTTGAGCAACTGGGGATTTTCTTTAGCCTCTTGCGCGATCTTGACCATCGCATCCACAAAGGCGTCGAGCGTTTGCTTACTCTCCGTCTCGGTCGGCTCGATCATCAGCGCCTCATGGACGATCAAGGGAAAATAATTCGTGGGCGGATGAAAGTCGTAATCAATCAGCCGTTTGGCGATGTCGAGCGCGCGCACATCGCTGCCCTCGACGATGCCCTGCGCCACAAACTCGTGCATGCAGAGGCGGTCGGCGTGCGGGATGGGGTACGTGTTCTTGAGCCGCGCCTGCAAATAGTTGGCGTTGAGCACGGCGTGCTCAGCCACGCGGCGCAAGCCCTCCGGCCCGTGAACGCGGATGTAAGTGTAGGCGCGCACGAGCATGCCAAAGTTGCCCCAGAACGACTTTACTCTTCCAATCGAGTTTTCCGGCATGACCAGGTTGTAGAGTGACAGCCTTTCATCTTCCAGCGCCGCATGATCTATCTCGACGATGGGGCCGGGCAGGAATTGGGCCAATTCTTCGGTCACGCCCACCGGCCCGGAGCCGGGGCCGCCGCCGCCGTGCGGCGTGGAGAACGTCTTGTGCAAGTTAAAGTGCATCACGTCAAAGCCCAGGTCGGCCGGCCGCACCACGCCCAACAGCGCGTTGAGGTTGGCGCCGTCGCCATACACCAGCCCGCCGCAATCGTGCACCGCGTTGATCACGTCTTCGATGTGCTCGTCGAACAGGCCGAGCGTGTTCGGATTGGTGATCATGATCGCGGCCACCGTGTCATCGCACGCGGCCTTGAGCGCCTCCAGGTCCACGTTGCCGCGCTCATCCGATTTGATCTTGACCGCCGTAAAGCCCGACATCGTCGTCGAAGCCGGATTGGTGCCGTGGGCGCTATCGGGAATCAGAATCTTGGTGCGCTTGGCGTCTCCACGCGAAAGATGATAGGCACGGGTAATGAGGATGCCAGTGAACTCACCCTGCGCGCCGGCGGCCGGTTGCAGGCTGACAGCGGCCAGGCCGCTGATCTCTTTGAGGAACTCTTGCAGCGACCACATGATTGCCAGGTTGCCCTGGACCGTCTCCGGGTCTTGGAGTGGATGCGTAAGCGCCAGGCCCGGCAGTCGCGCGGCTTGTTCGTTGACCTTGGGATTATACTTCATCGTGCACGAGCCGAGCGGGTAAAAGCCCTGGTCCACCGAATAGTTGAGCTGCGAAAGCCGTAAATAGTGACGCACCACATCCGCCTGCGCAAGCTCTGGCAAGGGCAGGTCATCACGCAGCAACCCTTCAGGCAATGGGCTGAGGGGCACGTCCGGCTCGGGCATCTCGACGCCGCAGCGGCCCGGCGCGGAAATCTCATATACCAATGGTTCTTGTGCCTTCATCGTGCCCTCCTCGCAGGTTTGCGCGCAGTCTTTTTCGCCCCGGTCTTTTTGGATGCAGTCTTTTTCGGCGGAATCTTCTTGGCCGGTTTCCGTGGCTTCAGCGCAAATTCTCGCAATCCTTCCACGAATTCGTCAATCTCGTCTTTCGTATTCATCTCGGTCACAGCCACCAGCAGGTGGTTCTTGAGGTGCGTATAGTCCTGGCCCAAATCGTAGCCGCCGACGATGCCGTGATCTTGCAGCAAGTGCTTGTTGATCCTGGCAATGCGGGTTGGGCATTTGACCACAAACTCTTGGAAAAAGGGCTTGCTCTGATCCACCGCGTAACCCGGCAGTCCAGCAATCTGCTCAGCGGCATAGTGGCTCTTGTGGTAGCACAACTCGGCCACGGCGCGCAGCCCGCACTTGCCCATCGTCGAAAGATACACCGCCGCCGCCAATGCCATCAAGCCCTGATTGGTGCAAATGTTGGACGTGGCTTTTTCACGGCGGATGTGCTGCTCGCGCGTGGAAAGCGTCAACACATAACCGCGCGCATTGTCCACGTCCGCCGTCTCGCCGACGATGCGCCCGGCCATCTGCCGCACCAGGTTTTTGCGCGAAGTGAAATAACCCAGGTACGGCCCGCCGTAACTCAGCGGGATGCCGAGCGACTGCCCTTCGCCGCACGCAATGTCCGCGCCGTACTGACCGGGCGGCGTGAACATCGCCAGGCTGATCGGGTCGGCCACGACGACGAGCAGCGCCCCGGCAGCGTGAACTTGATCGGCCAGGCCCACTACATCTTCCATTTGCCCGAAAAAGTTGGGGTTCTGGATGACGATCGCCGCCGTATTCGCATCGAGCAATTTCACGAGATCGGGAATCCCGGCCTGCGCGTTGTCGTCGCCCGTGATCTCTAGCCCCATCCCCTGCGTGTAGGTGCGGACGACCTGGCGATACTGCGGGTGAATCGCCGGGCTGAGGACGATCTTGCGCCGCTCGCCCCGGCTCACCGCCACCGCCATCATAATGCCCTCGGCCAATGCGGTCGCGCCGTCATAGTGGCTGGCGTTAGAGACCTCCATGCCCGTGAGCGCGCACATCATGCTCTGGTACTCAAACATGGCCTGGAGCGTGCCCTGTGAGATTTCAGGCTGATACGGCGTGTAAGCCGTGTAGAATTCGCCCCGGCTGAGCACATAGTCTACCGTGGCCGGGATGTAGTGGTTGTACGCGCCCGCGCCCAGGAAGCAAGGGAATTCGCCCAGGTTGGCATTGGCGCTAGAAATGTTTTGCAGCTCCCGCATCACTTCCATCTCGGAAACGGCGGGCGGCAGCCGCAGGTCAGGAAAGCGAACCTTTTCCGGCACATCGCGGAACAGGTCTGCCAGCTTTTCAACGCCGAGGGTCTTGAGCATCTCCGACCGCTCAGCATCGGTATGAGGCACGTAGGTCATGCAACCTCCTAATGTTCTTCCGACGCGACGAACGTAGCGTAAGCGGCCATGTCCATCAGCGATTCGAACTGCGCCGGGTTAGACGGCTTGAATTTGATGAGCCACGCGGCAAAGGCATCTTGATTGATCAGCCCCGGCTCATCCTGCAGAGCTTCGTTAACGGCGGTGATAGTTCCACCCATTGGCATGTACACATCCGAAGCGGCCTTGACCGACTCGACCACGCCAAAAGTCTCGCCCTGCTTAAAGGTCTTGCCGACGGACGGCAGCTCCACATAGACCAGGTCGGAAAGCTGGCTTTGCGCGTGATCGGAAATGCCCACCACGGCTTCGTCGTGCGCAGCATCTAGCCGCACCCATTCGTGCGACTTGGCGTAACGTGCGTTTGGATCCGTTTTCATCTGATTGCCTCCCGTGAATTGATGATTTTAGAATTCTGATTTTAGAGTGTTGATCGTAGACCGATGGCTCAACCAGCCATCTACAATCAAAATGCAAAAAGGGACGCGCAGCACACCGCCACGCATCCCCTGTCTACTCACCTGAGAGATTCATCCCGAGCCATCCAGGACTTGCCCCATCGGCGTTGCGCATCCTTCAACGCGGCATCGGGATGCCGCATCCACGACGCTCAACTTTCCAGAGGAGACAACCGGTGGGGTCCATTGACCTGAGAGATTCGCCAGGTTGCGCAGTGCACAACCCGCTTGCCCCTTCGGTGTCCCGCACACAACAGGACTCTCCCCCACCATCTTGTGTATACAATTATCGTCTTCTAGACATTGTTACCCGTGTTCGCAAATGACAAAACTCCCATCGTCATCACTGCCCGTATTGTACTTCCCAACACGCGCAAGCGCAAGCTGACCACCGACGTTTCGGCGCTATTCGCCAAGATCTGGGAGCCGCGACCCGTGGAGCTATAATACCACGATCTGACGACGCCGCACGGCGGAGGCCGTAGGCGCTGACCTGCGGCCCTTTTCTTTTTTGCGGCGTTATCCTTTTTTGACAAGCTATGAATTCAGGTCCATACTTTTCTCGTCCTCGCTTTTTGTCAATCGGCACGATAGCGCAGTCATAACGAAAAAGCGCGGGATTTCGCCCACGCTGTCCAAATCGCCACACTTCACCTAGTCATTTTGCGTCCAGTCGGTTTGTAGTACACTTCTGCTGCAAGACAGCCAATGGGACTATAATACTAAGCAATTTCGAGAACAAATCACGAGTTCAAGTGGTAGGTTTCTTCCCGCTGACGAAAGCCAGGAACGCAGAGCGTGTCGGCCCGGAGGCAACATCGACGAAGCCCGTTTCCGTCAGCATAGGAGGAATACCCCACACATTGGATTGCATCATCCTATGGCCGACCAGGGCAGAGGTAATATGGGCCAGGACGGGGTTGGTAGGCGGTTTGAAATCAGCCAGGAAGAAAAGTCCGCCCGGCTTCAGCACCCGGTATATTTCCCTAAACCCTTGGCGTTTCAGATCGTCTGGAAGATGGTGAATCACCAGACGGCTGATGACGACATCGAAGGTCGCATCCGGGTAGGCGATCTTCTCGATCAAGCCAACTTCGAAAACAATCTCGGAACCGCTGCGCTTTGCCTTTTTCCGGGCTACATCGATCATCTCCGGGGAGGCGTCTATCCCGTAC
>Ga0315279_10000163_pt1 | contig 143507 bp, 127 predicted proteins | sample YL17G06_20_MG_FD_203694 | JGI IMG/M metagenome (GOLD analysis project Ga0315279, IMG submission 203694) | Sediment microbial communities from Yellowstone Lake, YNP, Wyoming, USA - YL17G06_20 | ecosystem: Environmental > Aquatic > Freshwater > Lake > Sediment | place: USA: Wyoming | collected... | reverse complement strand
GGCGGGCATCTGCTGCGTTGCCGTTCCTCGACGATGTGCATCGACATCGCCTGCGTCGCGGCGCCTTGCATCTGCCCGCCCGGCGCTCGCGCCAAAGTGGACCTGTTATTTCGTGACAGACCCTTAGGTAACGAGAATCTGGTTTATATTAGTCCCTTGGTGGCTAGGTTTGTGCCAGATCGGTCAAAAGCTGTCAGCATTCAGCCCTCAGCTTTCAGAGAGCTGGCTGAGACGCAAGTTGGGGCACAAGGAATAATTCTCTCAGCTTGAGCCCTGCCAATAGGACAAGTCTGCCAATCCTGGTCAAGTAATACTTGTAGCTGGAGCCGGCTCGTTTGAGCAACCCGTGCACTCGCAAGCGCTTGAGAATTCTCGAAACCTGCGAGCAGGTCTTGTCGTGCAGATTCTCCCGCAGGTCTTTGTTGCGCATTCCACTGATGTTGAACTCGCCTCGGGCGAGGATTTCAAACAGAGCCTGATCGTCATCGTCAAAGAATCGGAATTCTACGACCTGAGGCGGTAGCTGCGCCACGCCGCGGCATCCATCCCGGCGAACATTGCTGAAGGCTGCGGGAGAAGCGGGACAGCCGAGCTTGCCCGTTTCCTTCATATAGCCATGGGGTCGGCAAGCGAACTGGAGTACCACCTTCTATTGGCTCGGGATCTGGAGCTGCTGGCGAAAGCAGACTATGAGCGGTTGGCTGGGGGAGTGATCGAGATCAAGCGAATGCTGACGTCTCTGATCCAGAAGCTGTCGGCTGAAAAAAGCTGATGACTGCTTCGAAGCTGAAAGAGGAGGAACTGGAACGGCTGTTCCCAGAATGCGAACTGGGAGCCATGCCGCCTGTTGGCAGTCTCTTCGGCCTTCCTGTTTATGTGGCCAGCGGCATGGCGGCGGATGCGACGATTGCGTCTAACGCAGGAACGCACTGCGATGTCGTGCATATGCGCTTCCAGGATTATGAAGCACTTGTCAAACCTGCCTTCATACCAATGTCAAGGCCTTTAGCGGCGCATGGATGAAGGCAGCAAACTCATACTGGTCGCCGGATCGGCCCGGAACTCCCAGGAGAAACGTGATGGCAAACGAAACGCTTACGATAACTGACAATCGAACTAACAAGACCTACACCAGTCACTCCGATAGGGCCGAGCCCCAACGCGTTCCAGGTCTGCTCTGCGTCTACCATGGTCAAGTAAAATTCTGCAGTTCGTCATGACAAGCTGTCTCATGCGTTCATTGGTGGCGGGCACGATCCGATTGGGAGTTCCGGCATCTTTAATGTTCGGAGGTGACCAGGCTGCCATTTTTATGCTTGGCACGCGAATACAAACTCAGTTACCTTGCCCTACGCCGGATGGCGATAACCAAACTGAATTCAATGCATTCACTCGGGAAAACAAATATGAAACTAGCCCATCGTTCTGTATCGGTTACCCTGCCAGCGCTGATACTTGCTGCGCTGGCGTTCAATTGCTTGCAGATAGGCCGGGCCCAGCAGGATTCATCCTATAAAATCCATGACTGGAATCGCCCGCGACCTCCAGTAGTGGAGCCAGCGACACCCAGCACTCAGGAAATGCCGGGCAAGGCTCCGTCGGATGCCACCGCTTTGTTTGACGGTAAAGATCTGAGCCAGTGGGGCAGCATGGACGGCAGCGCACCAAAGTGGATCGTCAAGGACGGAGTGATGGAGTGTGTCAGGGGCAGCGGTTTCGTACGCACTCTGCAAAACTTCGGCGACTGTCAGCTGCACGTCGAATTTGCCACGCCCGTGCCTCCGGAAGGGAAAAGCCAGGGGCGCGGCAACAGTGGCGTGTTTCTGATGGGGATGTACGAGATACAGGTGCTTGACAACTACAACAATCCGACGTATGCGGATGGGTACGCGGCCGCTCTATATGGCGAATATCCCCCGCTCGCAAATGCCTGTCGTCCGCCGGGACAGTGGCAGTCCTACGACATCATTTTCACGCGCCCGAGGTTCGATGAAAAAGGCCAGCTCGTATCACCGGCTCGCGTTACACTACTTCACAACGGTGTGCTGGTCCAAAACAACGTATCCCTCAAGGGTCCGACCAATTGGATGACCCGCGATCCGTACAAGTGGCATCCGGACAAGCTTCCCCTGGCGCTTCAAGATCATGGGAATCCTGTCCGGTACCGCGATATTTGGATTCGCGAGCTGACCGACGCTGCACAGAAGGAGTTTACCTTCTCGAACCAACTGCTCGATCGGTATCTGGGCACCTATCGCGTCACCCCGCGTCTATCTCTTGTGATCACGCGCAGGGAGAATCAGCTTTACATGAAGCTCGTGGATCCGGGACGTGAGCATGAGCATCCCCTGTTTGCTGAGTCGAAGACCAAGTTTTTTGCAAAGGACGTCGACTCCTATGTCGTCTTCCAGACAAATGATCAGGGTGTCGCGGAGAGTCTGAGCTTTTACATGGCCGGCGATACGTCGCAGGCCCAAAAAGTCAAATGATCTCTGCTGCTGCCTGTTCTTTTCTTTATTGGAATTGCTCATGCACCGGGATTGCGCCACTGCGCATGAAAATGCGATCAGGTAGGTCCCGGCCGCCGGACGGGACCTTTTCTCTGAACGATAACCCAAACTGTATCCCCATGGATCATGCTTGGCCATCTGCGAGAAGGGCGCCGTCGAGCCGCCGGTGCCTACTCGTCATCCAGACGGTGTGCTAATGCTGAAGATCTCGCGCGCCCTCGAGCGATCCCATGCAGTAACGGATCGAGGGCGTATGCGCGCGTTTGGAGATTAATCTGGATTCGTAGGTGCCGGTGACGGACTCAGGTTCGTCTGCGCTCAGCGCCTGTTTTCGTTCGTCATTTGTCACTCGTCATTCGTCACTATTAACCTTGGTTTGGTGCGGGTCCCTTTTTCGTGGGAAACACCAAGACCACTAAGATCACGAAGGATTCTAGGATGAGAGGAGGAAGTCATGAGGCTGATAGCGATGCTCTCTTTTGCTCTTGCGGCAGCCGCGCAAAGCGGAACGCAGGTCATCAGTTTTGACTCAGCAGCCGTCGGCTCTGTGCCTTCGGGCTGGGCCGTGGCGATGACTCACACTGGTGGTGCTCCCAAGTGGGAGATCCTCAAAGACGATACCGCTCCGAGCAAACCCAACGTATTCGCTCAAGTTTCCAGTGACAAGACGGACGGACGTTTTCCGCTGGCAATTTGGGAAAAGGCGGACTTCACCGATGGATTCCTATCCGTGAAGTTCAAGACGGTTTCGGGCGCGGGCGACCAGGCGGCTGGCATGGTCTGGCGCTACAGGGATCCGAACAATTATTACATCGTCCGCGCCAACGCCCTTGAAGACAACGTAGTGCTGTATAAGGTGGAGGGAGGCAAACGGATTTCCTTGGCGCCCAAAGGGACGCCCAGCAATACCTATGGGGTGAGGCACAATGTGCCGAAGAACACGTGGAGCACACTTGGAGTGACTTTTCAGGGGATTTCGTTTGCCGTCTTCTTCGATGGAAAGCAGATTTTTGAGGTGGAAGATTCGACATTTAAGTGGCCAGGGAAGGTGGGGCTCTGGACCAAGGCAGACAGCGTAACCTACTTTGATGACTTCCAGATCGAAGCCAAGTAGGATCCGCTTGGTTTTTCTCAGGCAATCCGCCACCACGCTGGTGTAAACTCGCGCGTTACTGCGGCTATCAACATCACCCATTCATGCAGGCGGCACACATGTCGAGCACTCCTGGAACCATATCTTCAGCCGAAGCGCCGAGACTGAGACGCGCTCTCACCCTGTGGAACCTCGTCATCATCGGCATCATCATGATCCAGCCCATTGCTCCGATGGGCATTTACGGTGTCATCAGCAACAAGGCGCAGGGTCACGTGGTATCTACCATCCTGATCGCGATGGTGGCGATGTTGTTTACGGCGATCAGCTATGGGCGCATGGCGCGGGTGTATCCGAGCGCCGGGTCTGCCTACACCTACGTTGGGCAGGAGATACATCCGGCGCTGGGATACATCACTGGCTGGAGCATGGTGATGGATTACGTCCTGAACCCGCTGATCTGCGTGGCGATCTGCTCCAAGTTGACGATGAATATCCTGCCCATCTTCCCGTTTTACGTGTGGGTGCTGTTCTTCGCAACGTTCTTCACGGTGCTGAACCTGAGGGGCATCAAGACGTCGGCGCAGTTCAACGAGTGGCTGTGTGCAGGGATGATGGTGGTGGTCGTCATATTCTTCGGCGCGGTTATACGCTATCTTTGGGGGCTGAAGACATATGGACCGGGTTTTTTCAGCCAGCCGTTCTATAATCCCGAGACCTTCAATATCTCGCGGCTGTTTGCCGGCACATCGGTGGCAGTGCTGACCTACATCGGATTTGACGGTATCTCGACACTGTCGGAAGAGGCGGAGAACCCGCGGCGCAACATCCTGCTGGCGACTGTCCTGGTGTGTGTGATCACGGGCGTCCTGTCCAGCCTGGAAGTCTACGGAGCGCAGCTGGTGTGGGGCTCGCAGCCGTTTCCCAGCGATAAGGTGGAATCGGCTTTCGTGCTGATCTCGGAGAAGGCGGGCGGGATCATTCTTTACCATGTCATCAATTTCACCATCCTGATTGCCAGCATAGGGTCGGGGATGGGTACGCAACTGGCGGCGGGAAGGCTGCTTTACGGCATGGGGCGCGGCAACGCGCTGCCCAAGTCATTTTTTGGGGCGATCGAGCCGAAGCGACGCATCCCGCGCAACAACATTATTGCCGTCGGCGTGTTCGCCCTGGCCGGCTCATCGTTGCTGGAACTCCTCGCGGGGAAGCTGGGAGGCGGAGCTTACGAGATCGGAGCCCAGGCGCTGAACTTCGGCGCTTTCATTGCGTTCATGGGCGTGAATGCATCAGCGATCGCCTGCTGGATCAAATCAGAGGCGGAGCGAAGACGGGCAAACGATTCGTCCCATTCGGTGCGAGGTTCCCTCGCCCGCATCTCCATCTATTTGTTGCCGCCTGTGGCGGGATTCGTGATTTGCGGCTACATTTGGTGGAAGCTCAGCATGCCGGCCAAGATTGTGGGCGCGATTTGGATGGCGGCGGGGATCAGCTACGGTGCGATTAAGACCAAGGGCTTCCGGAGCGAGTTGGTAAACTTCGACATGCCGCCGGAGGAGTGAAGCGATCTTCTCCGGGGATGCTGCGGATCCTTCGCGGAAATAACATTTTCGGCGCAGTCCGGAAGTGACGGGTGTGCTCCCGTTAAAATGGCCGGCATCTGACTTTGTATTTCTTGGCGCACTTCGTGATCTTGGCGTCTTTGTGGTGTCAGTTAAATGCCTTACCACAAAGACGCAAAGAACACCAAGGCCGCCAAGAACTGCAAAAGGGCCGATTTTCATGCGCAGTGGCGCAGCATCGCAGCATGAGCAACTCTCCTATTTCTTCGTATTGAGGTAGGCAATGAGGTTGCCTACTTCGTCGGTTGAGAGTTGCTGCCACTGGAGGTTCTTCGCCACCATCCGGGAGAGCATCCCGCCTCCGTGCATCCAAAGCGAGGACACCATCGAGAAGGAGGAAAAGCCTTCGGGCCGCCCGGCGAGTCTGGGCGCGCCCGTTTCGACGGCGTCGTGGCAGGAAGCACAGAGCTTGCCCTGGTAGATTTGCCGGCCTCGCCCGGCGTCGCCTGGCTTGTCCGGATTGAAACCACCAGCAAAAAACGCATAAAGATCCGCAGCTTGCTGTGCGGTCAGTTGCGGGCGCTTGATGCCCGCGCGATCCATTGCCTGCCACATGGCGGTGACGTGACTCCACATCGCTCCCGCCATGGTGTTCGGTGTGTAGCCGGAGCCGCCGAGGCTCGGCGCAGATTTGCCTCCGACACCGTTGACGCTATGGCACGTGGAGCATTTCAAGTCCTTGAAAAGCCGCTCTCCTCTGGACGCATCGCCGCGCACATCTTGCGCGAGAGAGGCAGATACCATGAGCGCGGCACTGGATAAAAGAATCAAGATTGTTCGTCTCATGGGCGCGATTCTACGGCGCTGTGGTTCTGCTCACAACCAAAAACCTCTCACTCGCGCGGCGGGCTCGTCCCGCCGGTCAATTGCCGTGTTGAGCCGGACGGCCTAGCGGATCCGCGATGGCCTTACCCGCATCACCGAGCCGCCACTTCGGGGAACGAATGGGTGGGGGATTTTTACCCCGGAGATCGCTCAGGTAGATTGGTTTTGTGTTTCGGGCGTCCCTGTGGTGAATTCGGTAGCCCTAGCCTTCAGGTTTCGTCCGATTTCGAGGAACTCATTGAGGCGGGTCGTCGGCTTCCCGAATCCGTTTCCGCTTTGGTGATTTGCGCGGCATTTGGACTCGCCATGCATCCAATTGTGAGCATTGCGCCTCGCCACGGCATTTCCCGAGAACTTGGCAGTGGCGGAGAGGGAGTCCGCCCATTTAGTGTCCAGCAAAATCCATCCTAGTCCAGCAAACCCTTGTCAGTAGCGGGTTCTGCATTATTTGTTTGTCCAGTGGCATCCAACGGAATATACTGACATCCCACAATATTTGTGGTATGGCATGAGGTATGGCGAAGGGATTCGAACCAACGGAGGAGATCATGCGGAAAAGACGGAAGGCACGAAAGCGGCATCCTGAGAAAGCGCTATCTGCGGTAAAGGTCCGCAATGCAGACACGGGCCGCCATGCTGATGGCAACGGTTTATACCTAGTCGTTGATGAATCAGGAGCCCGGAGGTGGGTACTTCGTACCGTAATCAAAGGCAAGCGCTGCGATCTCGGCCTGGGCGGACTGTCTCTTATTTCGCTGGCCGAAGCACGCGAGGAAGCACTCAGACTGCGGAAGATCGCCCGGAAGGGCGGGGATCCTCTCGCAGAGCGTAGACAGGAACGGCGAACGGTCCCCACGTTCGAGGAAGCCGCGCGGCAGGTTCACGAAGGTCTCATTTCCACGTTCCGGAATGCCAAACACCGCGCGCAGTGGATCACGACGTTTGAAACCTACGTATTCCCTATATTCGGCTCACATGCCGTCGACGGTATTCTATCCGCCGATGTACTCACCGCGTTGTCACCTATATGGACGGTAAAGCCCGAAACGGCCAGGCGCATCAAACAACGAATCAGGACCGTGTTCGACTGGTGCATAGCAAAGAATTATCGGCTCGACAACCCCGCAGCGGCCATCACCAAGGCCCTTCCCAAGCACAGCGATAAAAAGAAACACCACCCGGCTCTGCCCTGCGCGCAAGTGCCGGCATTCCTCCAGCAACTGCATCAAACAAATACTGCAATCTCCGTGAAGGTCGCGTTTGAGTTTCTGATCCTGACGGCAGCACGAACCAGCGAGGTGTTATTCGCTAAGTGGAGCGAAATCGACCTGGACAACAAAACGTGGATTGTCCCAGCGGAGCGGATGAAGGCGAAGGTTGAGCACCGTGTACCGCTGCCACGGCGGTGCCTGGAGATCCTCGAGAGTGCCAGAGAAACCACCGATGGTGGTGAATTCATTTTTCCCGGCCGATCGCCGAAGCACCCGCTGAGCAACATGGTTTTTGAGATGGCTCTGCGGCGGATGGAACGCGCCGACATCACCCCGCATGGATTCCGCTCGAGCTTTCGTGACTGGGCGGAAGAGCGCACCAACACGCAGCGCAGCGTGGTCGAGGCCGCATTAGCTCACAAGGTCTCTGACAAGATAGAGGCTGCATACCTCAGAACGACGCTGTTCGAAAAGCGGCGCGATTTGATGAAAGCCTGGGCCGCATTCGCAACAGCGACACCTAGTGCGAAGGTTGTGCAGATCAGGGAGGCGTGATGCGGACTAAACCGAAGTGGGGAGTACAGCCAAACTACTGGATTCCAGAAGTATTCAAACTCTCATCGGACTTGCGGCGGGAAATCGCGGAGGCACTTGGAAAGCGGCTACCCGAGCGGTTCTATCGTGCTCTGGAATCTGCCACGGATGATTTTATCGCGTGGAGGAAATACCGCAAGGATGAGGCGACCTTTGCCAATGTCGAGGCGGCACTTGCTGATATTGACTGCAAAACCCGTGGACTTGCCGGCAGGTTGAGCGAGCAGAGCGGCCTTGATGGGCGCACCCGCCAGTACATTCAGCAATATTGGGAGCTGTGCGGAATGACCGGAGACGTTATAGAGAACTGTTCGACAGCTCTATGGAATCTTTGCGAGGCCGTCGAAACAACTCGGAATAAACTGAAACATAAGATTCATAGAGGGCCAAGAGGGGATCCCAAAGTGGAATTTGTCGGCGACATCGCTACTGTATTCCGACGATTTAAATTCAGACCGCAAGGCAAGGCATTTGAATCCTGCATTTCCGCACTTCTCGCCGAAGTTCACGAAAACACCAGCCAACAGAATATCTATCGCCTCGCAACCTCTGCCTCGCACAAATTACCCCCCAAAAGGGGTAATTAACTAAATAGACTGTGTTTCAAAAAGTGTTGTACACCTTGTTGCAGTTTAACGAGGTGTATGATGAGCAAAGAAGACCAAAGCAAGATTCCAGAATCGGGATTTGTTCGACTTCCTACTATCCTCCGTCATTTCCCGGTAAGCCGAAGCACGTGGTACAACGGCGTGAAATCCGGGAAGTATCCACAGCCCGTCAAGCTCTCCGAGCGTATTTCCGCATGGAAGGCGAGCGAGATTCGCAACCTACTTGGTGATGCCGGATAAGGGGCGCCATGATCGAGATATACGAATCCTGGGATTCCATCATCCACCGAATCGACGGCAAACCCCTGCGTCGTGGACGTGGTCGATGTCCACTCTGCGAATCGAATACAGGTTTCTCCGTCCACGAAGATCGTGGTTTTCACTGCTTCGCGTGTGGCGCCCACGGCGACAAGATTTCATTCGTTCAACAACTCCACAATTTCAATTTCAAAAATGGGCTCAGGTTCTTCGGGTTAGAGGCGGGGCGGCCACCTGCTCCAGATCCCGTTGTAATCCGCCGGCAGAAGATCCGCGAGGGCCTGCGTAGATGGGCGCGGACAGTCGGGCGAGAATTACGATTTGAGCATCATGTGAGAGAGCGAGTCATTGTCCGCGCACAGGATCGCCTGAGCCGCGATCCAGAGGACTCGTGGGCCTGGAACTGGCTTGCTTGGGCACTGCCAGGACAGGAAGCAATTTCCAATAGGCTCGACATGATCGAGGGCACCGATGAGAAGCAACTTGAGGCTTATCGACAAGTGAGGGCGACATGAAAGCGGCGACACCGAATCCACTCGACGGACTCGAACCCGACATAGCTGATGAGCTGAGCGGGGAAGATAATTCGTTAAATTTGTTTAATTCGTACTCCGATGTCCACACCCGGCAATATCCAGACCCCCCAGCCGAGGCCGCCTATTATGGACTGCCTGGCCTCATTACAAAGACCATCGAGCCGATATCTGAAGCCGATCCTGTCGCATTGTTGGCGCAAGTCCTGACCTGTTTTGGAAATGTGATCGGGCGGGAGCCTAACTATATGGTGGAGGCCGACCGACACACCACAAATCTGTTTCTGTTAATTGTCGGGGCGACAAGTAAGGGCCGCAAGGGTGTGTCCTATGGGCAAAATCGCCGAGTGTACGAGAAAGTTGATCCTGTGTGGACCTATGACCGCGTGAGGAGCGGATTTCAAAGCGGAGAAGGCATCATTGCGGAAGTACGTGATCCCGTCGAGGTGCAGGAGGCCGTTAGAGAGAGGAGCCGTGTCACCGGATATCAGATGGTGATAAAAGATCCGGGGGTAGACGACAAGAGGTTACTTGTCTTGGCTCCAGAATTCTCTCAGGTGCTGAAAGTGGCGCGTAGGGAGGGGAGTATCGCCTCGGACGTTATACGTCAAGCATGGGAAACAGGGAACCTCCGCACCATTTCAAAGAACTCCCCGTTGAAGGCCACAGGAGCGCACATAAGCATTGTGGGACACATCACCATTCCTGAACTTCGCCGGGAACTATCCTCAACAGACATGGCAAATGGACTCGCAAATCGTTTCATCTTCGTCATGGTGAAAAGATCTAAGTGCCTTCCCGATGGTGGGCACCTCGAGGACTCGCAGATTGAGGAGATATCCCGAAGGCTCAGGGAGGCTATCGACTTCGCCAAAACCACGAGGAGAATGTACCGCGATGACGGTGCTCGCCGGCTCTGGCGTGAAGTGTATCCAGAGCTGAGCGAGGGCAAGATGGGAATGATCGGGGCCGTTTTGGCCCGAGGTGAGGCTCAGGTGCTTCGACTTTCAATGATCTATGCCCTAATGGATCAATGTTCGGTTATCAAGCAGGAGCACCTCGAGGCGGCTTTGGCTCTTTGGGAGTATAGCGAAGCATCGGCTAGGTTCATCTTCGGGGATGCGTTGGGAGATCCAACGGCGGATGAGATCCTGAGGAACCTTCGGCTGGTCTGTCCTGCTGGTCTCACCAAGACTGATATCTCGGAGTTGTTCAAGAGAAACAAAACCGCTTCAGAGATCAATCGGGCACTGACAATGCTGATCGAATACGGGATCGTCACATGCAAGAGAACGACGGACACCGGAGGGCGCCCGGAAGAGACTTGGTACGTGGTCTAACTTACGAAATAAACGAAATAAGGGGCTTTTTTCGTTAATTTCGTAACCTAAGAGGCTAAACGATGGGTAAGTACCTCGACATCGCACAACGGGTCAGAGATCAGCAGGAGATCCAAAATACCATTGACGGTCATCGGGTCCAGGAGATCGTTTGGGAGACTCCCAAGATTATCGTCTTCCGTGATTTTGAAGGCAAGGTGTGGCGTCGGGTTCATGCTTGGGGAATGACCTGGCCTGTGGAGGTAAAGCAGTGAATCAACAGAAGCGGAGACGCACCGGGAAGACGAGCAAGTCGGCGGACTTTCGCAACCAAGTGCGGGCTGTCCTCCGAGCCTTCGAGCCGACGGGCGGTGTGGGGCAGACCCCCTCCATTGGCATCAAAAATCGCTTCGGGCTGGTGTCTGTCCTCCGGGGTGCGAAGCTTTTTATTTTGAAATGAAGATTTTCCTATGAAAAATTATCAGAAACCACCCTCAGACCTGTCAAAAGAGGCCAGAAAACGGTGGAAATCCATGCAAACCGAGTATGACATCGTCGACACAACAGGCTTAACCTACCTTTCAACCGGGTGGAGACATTACGACCGCATGGAGGAGGCCAGGGTGGCCATTGCCAAGGAAGGTGCCGTCATCACCGATCGTTTCGGGCAAAAGAAGCCGCACCCTTCGACCCTGATTGAAAGAGACGCATCGGCGGCAATGTTGCGTGCGTTTCGTGCCTTGAATCTTGACGTAATTCAGCCCCATGACAAGCCGGGGCGACCACCTGGGAGATGATATGGCGACCAACAAGCGGCGGATTGTGCGATCACAGAAAGATGAAAGCGTTGGCAGTCTGGCGTTGTCGATAATGTCCGACGGTCTATTTCCCGAACCTGAGAAAGTCGACCGTTGGCAGATGATAGTCAATCCGGGTCTGGGATATCCGACCTGCAATTATGAGCAATGCCTTGCACTCTGGAATGAGCACAAGGGAGAAATCCTGCCCGCGTGGATCAAGAAACATCCGGGCACCAGACCGTCATGGTGGTGGCTCTTTTCCGCACCGCGAATCACCCCCAAAACCGCTGCCTTTCTGGGCCGAGCCTCCTACATTGGATCGAGCCCTGACGAGTTTTGTGAGCCGCGCAGGCGCCTGGGCGGGATCGGTACACCAAAGCACGAAGTCTTGAACTATGCGCCAAGCTTCGATTGCGGGATTCCAAATGACTGGGTGGACCTGTGGCAAGCCGAGTATTACAACGGGCGCAGACTGGACATCCACGGGAACAGGATCGGCACCGAATATCACGAAGGTGATTTCAAGGGCGCGCCGATCGACCCGCACGACCCGCCACAATATGAGAGCCAGGCAAGTTATCTGAAACGCCATGGACTTTTTGAGGCGGGCGAAGAGAAGCGCTTGCGACCGCGAGACTTCAAACCTGAAATCGTGGAAGCATCCGAAGAGGACGCCGAAGAATCCGAAGTTAACAGTGGAATTCAATGGCCGGCGAATTCTGGCCAGATTCAATAACGCGGCAATCGCGCCGCATTCACTGGGCCGGATGGCCCGGAAAGGAACACCATGAAAGCACTGAAAGAGTTGTTTGACAATCAGTCGAAGCGATCGGCAGAACTCGTCACAGAGTTGCGCGCGCATGAGGAAACTTGGCCGGCGATCAAACACGAATATGACCAACGCGACAAAGCCTGTATCGCAATCGCATCACGTCTGGCGGCTGCAAACTTGGCAGCGTCGCCCACGACATTCGCTCTCGAAATCGAATTGCGTAATGCCCGATGGGACAGGGACCGCGGCAAGGGAGTGTTCAATCGTCGGCGTAGTGACCTGCATCGGGAAATCAGTACACTAACCGGACCCACGATAAACAGGTTCGTGACCTTCTGCTTGGAACGTGCAAAGACGCTACTGGCCGAATTCAAGTTTTTCAGTGACGACAAGAAATACAACTTTCTAACCGATAGCCGGACTGTCATCGTACGTCACAACGGGGCAGCACTGGAGAAGGCGAAGGAAAGCATTTTCGCGGCGATGAAAACCGTCCGGGAGATGCCCTACCATCCATTGTCGGAGATTAAATCGCGGATTGCAGAATTCAAGAAGCAATTTGACGAATTCGATTTGCTCATTCTTGAAACCGAGGAAGTCACCGAGCAGGCCGCTTCCGACATGAAGCCGAAAACAGAACCCGACAAATTCACAATAGCCTACCCTGTCGGCGATGGGAGTTTGGTTTTGCAAGGTGGGCGGATCTCTTCTGCAGGACAGGGGCGGCGCCCATGACAGATCGAGATCTGGATCAAGAATGTCAAATCCTCGGAAAACTAGCCCGGATCGGAAAGCTTAAAACTCTTCTGCTACAGAAGCAGCTGGACAAGACAGAAAACTGCGGCCCTAAACCATGCAGTGTGGTGCTCTATACCTCCTATCCGGCAGAAGACGGAATCGGCATAAAGCCTATCTATACAGGTGACCACGGCCAAAGGATAGCCGGCAAAGGAAACCGACGTTTCCGATGCGGCACGCAGCATCAGCAATGTTCGGATTGCAGGATACGGGAACAGAGACAGCAGGCAATCAATTCGCTCAAGAATAAACTGAATTATCAATTTTAAACGGGCGCCTGCCTCGGGGCGCCATGAGTACCGAGGCCGCCGCGACCCAAGCGCGGGAATACTTGGGGATTGTTCGTCAGTCCACCAAACGGCCGGCGTGATTCACTAGGAATCGCGGAGGCCACATACACACGGCGCGGCCTGGCTGTCTCCTTTCCGGCTGGGCCCCGCTGAAAAACCACCCGAGAACAGGACACAGAATGGCAGGCATGCCTTGTGCTACTGGCAGCCCTGGGGCGATCATGAAAAGGCACGTGAACCACCAAGGGGGCAGGATAGATCGTTCGTCCTGGGGCGGCACAGAGCGAAGTTTTTGAGGGCCGATCATGAGAACCTCAACTTATAAGTCTAGACCGATAAAACGAAGCCGACGCACCAAGAAGGCAATCGAAACGCTGAAGGAACACCTCTATGGTGTTGTGGAAGAACTGCAGCCGGTGACTGTACGGCAAGTCTTCTATCAAATGGTAAACCGTGGGCTGATCGCAAAGACGGAAGCAGAATATGACAATAGCGTGGGGCGCCTCCTCACGCAAATGCGTCTTGAGGGGGAACTGCCCTTCGATTGGATCGCGGACAATACGCGCTGGATGCGCAAACCGCGGACATATTCCTCCCTCGAGTCGGCCATCAAACGGACTGCCGAAGCCTATCGCCGCTCAGTCTGGGATTGCCAGGATGTCTATGTAGAGGTGTGGTTGGAGAAGGATGCTCTCGCGGGAATCCTCTATGACATCACAGCGCCCTGGGACGTTCCGTTAATGGTTGTGAGAGGATTTTCGAGCATAAGTTATCTGCATGAGGCGGCCGAAACCATCATGGCCGTGGATAAGCCGACATACCTGTATTACTTCGGGGACTACGATCCCAGCGGCGTAGACATTCCGCGCAATGTGGAAGTTCGCCTTCGTGAGTTTGCCCCGGAGGCCGAGATTTACTTTGAGCGTGTGGCCGTCAATCCAGATCAAATTGTGGAAATGAACCTACCGACCCGGCCGACGAAAAAGAGCGACAGCCGAAGTAAGGGATTCGAGGACGAGAGCGTGGAGGTCGATGCCATACCGCCGAATGTCCTGCGCGTACTCGCGGAACGGCGCATCACTCAGCACATCAACTCGAATCAGTATGAGGTGATGCAACTGGCCGAAGGGGAGGAGCGGAAACTGCTTGAAATGTTTGCTTCTTTGGACGAAGGGCAATTACGGGGAATGCTCCGAACTCAATAAGCGAGCCGATGAGGGAAATTGAGAGAGCGGCACCCGCACAAGGGAGCCAGCGTCCGGGCCTCTACAACGACCGACTTAATCGATCTCACATCACTCGCAGACATTTCCTGTGATGCTGTGCTCACCTCATTGGTCCCTTGGTCTTGGGTGTTGTCGCTCTCTCTCATGCCCTTTATATATGCAATTGCCGGACCACAAACGCCTCTGTGTGTCCTCGCGATAGGAACTTGCATATGTGCAGTGACTTGAAGGCAAGCGGAGCCTCTTTCGTGCGGAGGCCGGTGGATTGCAATCTGTGGAGAAAGTCAACGGCCTTTTTTGTTTTTCACCCGAAGCTGATAGCTTGCAAGGTTTGACTGCGGTGTTGAGAAATTATGGAAAGTTGTGGAATTCAACACACGCGCAGGCGCATAGATACAGGCCACGAATACATTCGCAAGATTGATATTATCAAATATCCTATGGATATGCCCAATGCACTACACCGCGACTATATCTGACTACACCCGCCTGAATCCCGCTACTGGCGCGGCTTTGCGAGGGATGAGAAATAGCTTGACTTACTTCCTTATTTGCTTATACTCGAAATATGAATCAGATAAAATTCAACGTCAACCTTTCTGGCGAACTCCATCGGCGATTCAAACTTGTGTCCGTGCAAGAAGGCAAAGACATGAGCGAGATCATTCGCAAGCTGATAGAGGAGTATGTCCAGAAGGCAGGAAAGAAACAGAAGAAATAACCGCAGAGAGCGGCACCGGCACCGGCTGGAACCCGGCACCGATGCCTAACCCTGCCTTGAAAGGAGCTTCAAGACATGGCTACAAAGATTCTATCCGAAATACAATCCAAGAAAAACCCGAAAGCGGAGGCCTTCCCGCCAAAGCAATTTGAAGGAATGGACCCCTTGGTTACCAAGTATGCGAGCCCTGATGACTTGGCCGTATGCATCACGGCTCTCGAGGATATCATGCAGGTTTCAGATGCTCTCGACGCAACGGTGGAGCTTTACCAGACCGGTGAAGAGATCCATATCTGTGTTGCGGTGGACGTTCTGATTCCCATTGCGGAGAAACTGCGCCGCGTGGTCTCGATGGATCTTCCCGGCGCCGGCGACCTGGACTTAATCCATAAACGCTGGAATGACGAAGGGCGGCCGATTAAGGGCTGAGAAAGGTGGCAGTAATGCAAGTGAACCTTCGATCATCCTGGGAACTCACCAACGAGCACGCGGCCAGCAGTTACGGGCAACCCGTCCTTGTCAATCGAGGATCGGGCGAGATCTTCGGACCCGGCGACATCTTGACCCCATATCCGTCATGGGGTTTCATGATTGCAGCGGAAGCCGTGGAGCGCATGGCAAAAACAAAGAAGCTCACCTATGACGAGCAGATCTTCGTGGACCGCTTTGTCAATTTCGGAAAGTGAAAACTATCAACCGGGGCGCTCGAAAGGGCGCCCTTTCTTTTTGTGGGATGTACTGTGGGGTGATCCTGCTATCCGAACCCTATCTGTTGCAGAATCAATAACTTAAAAAGGGATGTGGCGGAGAGGGAGGGATTCGAACCCTCGGTAAGGTTACCCCTACACACGCTTTCCAAGCGTGCTCCTTCAGCCACTCGGACACCTCTCCGGGTTTCAGGCTTTAAGCTAAAGGCTTCGCCCAAGTGGAGACGGGAGATTGTACGCCGCCCTTGCCGCAACCGCAAGCTTGGAACACCTCCCTGCCGTCACAAGACGTTTGCGATGGCACGCCGCCGATACCGGAACTCTATGGCGCGCTACTTCGGTTTTGCCGAAGTCGTAGGGATCTCACGCTCGAGCACCGCAAGCCGGTACCGTTCCAACAGGGCACTGTGGTCCACTGAGATCTCGAATTCTTTGTTGTTCAAGTCTGCGATCGCGCGCCGCAGTTGTCGGATGTATTCGCCAACCTTTTTCCTGTCGGGCTCGTTGAGGGCGACCGCTGCATCTTCGACCTCACGAATCCGATCTTTCTCGAACTGATCGATCGCAGCCGATAATTTGTTTCGCTCTTCCATCGCTCTTGGCCCACGTGCGGCAAAGAATGCCTGATTCTGACGGAGAAGCGCGGCGAGATCTGTGTGAATCCGACTTGTCAATGCTCTCCAGCTTTCCAGCTCAGAATTCGGCGTCTCGGACGGTTTCTGGAAAGATGTCGGTTTGGCCAGACTCGGCGAGTCATAAATGGCATTGAAAAGCAGCTTGTAAGTGCCGTGAGATTGCCCGCGCCACTGCGGTTTAAAACCAAACAGATACACCCGGCCGCTGCCGTAGAAGACTTCCAGGGCCGCCGCTTTCCCCTGAATACGTTCGGGATGCAGCAGGAAACCGCTTGCCAGGGGATTCCGGTCTTTAGGATAGGTCGTGAGAATCGTCCCCTGGAAACCGGTCTTCGGCTCAAACGCCGGTCCTCGCTCAAACATCATGATCGGCTCGCGCGGCATGCCCCAAAGACCGGGATGAGCTGAATCGCGGAGCTCGCCCCGCAACAGTGACCCGGAGCAGTAAAACTGATCGTTACTGAGCCCTGCCAAGACATTGGTGACCGGCAACCCGAGGGCGTCGATGGCCATGAGTGAGGCGTTGTTCAGCGCAATCAGAGTTCCGCCTCCACTGACGAAGGTGCGCAACGCTTCTACACCGGCATCGCCCAAGCCGCCGGAGTACTCTCCAGGGATTGATCCCGGAGCAAAGCCCTCGAGGATCTGCCTGGGCGAGGCATCGGGGATCACGATCGCGTCGAGCCGGTCGAGCAGGTGTCCTGCCTGGATGTCGCCGTTTCGGAGTGTCACGGGAGCAAAACCGTAGTTCTCGAGAATCCACCGAGTCCATCCCTCATCAATAACTGGAACCCACGCACGGTACAAACCGACCCGGGGCTTTTTTGTAGAAATGGCGCCTTGCGGCGGCCTTGCAACTGCCAGGGCAACGAGCGAGTGTTTGCGCGCGATCTCGGTCATGCGGTCATGATCGATGCCGGACACAACAATCGCACCTGCTTCCGGCCCGACCGGCGTCGGGACTTCGGTCGTGGTAAAGGCAACTTGGCCGCCAGCAGACAGAACCTCATGGATCGCCTTGAAGCTGGCGTTTGGCCGGTGACTGATCATGTAGGCAGGAGCAGTCCCTTGAACACTTCCCGTTGGCGGTGCGATTTGCTCTAGTCGCCGCAATCCCGCGCGCTGCTCCGGGCTGACGGGCTGCAGGACGGCGGCCACTTCCACGCCCATCTGCATCGGCAGAGTCCAACCTGCTACATCGTAGGGGCGGATCGGAGGCCCATTCGGCGTCTCCCGCAAATCCGGATATTGCTGTGGCTGGAAGAGCTCCTTTACCAGTGGAGCGAACGGCTGGTCCATGAGGATGATCCAAGCGCCCGGCCGATAATCGCGGCCGTTCGCCGCAAAGGGCCGATCAGCCTGATGCACCTCAATACCGTTGATCAGAAGCTTTTCCACCAGTGTCGCGGCAGTAGGTAGATCATGCTGTTCTTGAGGGATCACATACGCGAACGGCGGTTCCTTCCGGAATCGCTCGATATTGTCGCGGGCCGCCTGATAGCGGTTGTAGAGCAGCACTTCGCGATATTTGGCTGCTGTATCCAGAACTGCCATTGAGGCGCCCAGCATGTAGCGCACAGCATCGCCCAGCCTCCACCAGCCGCCCTTCCAGGGACTGCTGTAGAAAACTTCGGACCTCAGGAGCTGGCGGTCTTTCGGAAACTCATCGACTGTATAGAAATGCGGCGTCGCGTACCGGTAGAGGGCCGTTTCTGTGAAGAATGCGATGCTGTTGCGAAAGATATGCGTGAAATCGAGGAATCCTGGATACCAGTTGTCGAAGCCGACTCGATGGATGGCGCCCGGCATCTGGTGCTCATCCAGATAGGCCGCCATGCTGATGCCGAACACATTGAGCCAGCGAGCCATCAGCGGGTGAATGTTTGAGGAGATCGGCTCGGAGAAGGGAGGGATGAAAATGCGGGCGGGAAATGGCGCTGTTTGGTGATGACAATAGAAAACGACTGGATCCCATTCCAGCTCCGTGCGCGTCACCTCCTGCGACTCGAGCATGTTGTTCATGTAGCCGTCACGGTTGTTGTCGTGACCCACATACTCCTGATAGAGATCCGGCAAGGGACTGACCTCGTAAGGCGTGCCCAGATTCTTGCGATACCACCCGACGACCTCATTCTGACCATCAGGGTTCAGGGTCGGCCACAGCATCAGAATGACGTTGTCCAGAATGGCATCGATCTCGGCATCCCCTTGTGTCGCAACGAGCCTGTATGCCAGTTGAATGGAATGTTGTGCGCCCGCTACCTCGGTGGAGTGAAGGCCGCCGTCGAGATGGACGATTGCCTTACCCTCACGAGCAAGGGCTCTGGCAGTCTCGTCATTCAGCCCGCGGGCGAGTGCCAAGCGCCGCGAGATGTCTTTGAACTTATCAAGCCGCGCGAGATTTTGCGGAGAGGAGATCAGCGCGATCTCCCAATCCAAACCTCGTGTCGTCCTGCCGACCGAGACCATCTTTATCCGATTCGAACTCGCGGCCAGTTTGTGGAAGTACTCGCGGGATTCGTCGTAGCTGGCGAGATAAAAGTCGTCGCCTGGTTTGTGGCCGAGGACGGATTCAGGCGTGGGAATCATCTGGGCGGCGAGAGGGCGCCCCCAAAGCAGCGATACGAGGATTGCAAGAGCTGACGCAGGAATGGTCGATTTTTTGCGCATTCCCTGGATAGTAAAGAAGAGGTTGATGAATGTAAAGACTTCGCGATGCAGGCTCAGGAGATGTCAATCGTGGATTCTGAGCCTCCCACGAATTGCATCATGGGCGTATGCACATGACTTCAGTAACTACCGATGTTACGATCGCAGCCCAGGCTGAAAGGAATCCTTGGTGATTCCCGGCGTTTTTGAGCCTTTGCGGTGGTTAACCCCACCGCAAAGACGCAAAGAAGCTGTGAAAAAATCGGGGACATTCCGAATTTCCAGCTTTCCTCCGCTGAATAGAAAAGATCAACTGCTGGTTGATCCGTCCGATTCAGCTGAGCAAGTCCGGGAAATTCGGAATGTCCCCGATTTTTTCACAGCTTCAAAGGCTCGTTTGGCCCAGACCGGACCGTTCAGGCGGTCCTTACTCGAGTCAAATGCATAGCCCCATTGCATTATTCGCGCAGACCTCGAGGGATCTGGGGACCTTCCGCCTCATGAAATCTGGTTCAGATCGCAGGTGAAAGCACGCGCACGATCACGCCGACCAGATTCGCGGCGACCGAGCAAGCGTCAGGTAGATCATCAGGAATGCGATTTCTGCGGCGGCTTCGGTGGCTGCTGCTTGGGAGGCGGGTACTCGGGCACGCCGCGGCGCTTCATCTGTCGGTAGACGTTTTTTCCGAGTTTGACGTTTTTAAAGCTTCCACCCTTTTGTGCCATGGTATAGCCTCCTGCCTTCGCAGCCTGGCATGGTTCCGGGCCTCACCCAAAACATCGTGCTAGGTTCGCAGTTCACAGTTCGCGGTTTGCAGCACTTCACAGCTCAACGGCACACCGAAATGTTCTGCGAACTGCGAACCGCGAACTTCCGCAATCTGCAATCCGCAATTGGTTATCAGGGTTGATTTTCCTTCACGAACTTGATGGCCTGCAAAACGTAGTCGGTAGGATCTTTCAGATCCTGATCTGTTTCCAGCGCCAAAACGCCGTTCCAGTTTTCGGCCAGCAGCTCCTTGAAGAGCCCCTTCAGGTTTGTTTCTCCGGTGCCGACTGTGACGTCCCGAACGACATCGCGCCCATCGGTCTTTTCGATCTTCTTGTCCTTCAGGTGAATGTCGAAAACCCGGCCCTGGTACTCCTTGAAAACCTTGGCCGCGTCAAATCCCGCGGCTGTGACCCATCCAACATCGATGCAGACTCCGATGCGTGGGTCGTGTTGCGCTAGTACCTTTTTGACAGTCTCGGGGTTGCCGTAGGTGGTCTGAAGGCCGTGGTTGTGGATCGCGAGCCGGATGTTGTACTCCTTTACAAGTTCTTCGAGGTTGTCCCACTCCTTCATGTCCTTGGGCTCCACGATGATCAAGTTGATTCCCATCAGCTTCGCGAACTCGAAAAGCTTCCGGTTCTTTTCCTTGTCCAGGAAAGTCCCGTTGACGCCAAAGGTATAGCAAACGAGACCGTTCTTATCGAGGATGGCTTTTTTACGTTTGGTTTCCTCCGGAGGTGCGTTCGGGTCCATGTGCTTGCCGATCATTTGCAGGTACTTGATATTGTGCTTTACGGCAAAGGCGACAACCTGGTCGAAGTCCAAGTTCCGCAGGGTCCATGTTTGGACTCCGAACTTCAGCTCATACTTCGAAGCCGGACTTGTTTTGGGAGCGACCATAATCAGGTTGAATACCAGCAGAGCTGCGAGGATATATTTCGTCGAGAGTTTCATAAGTTACCCGTGAGAGTTTGAGTTTTGATGAGCTTCTCTTGCAGAGAAGGAAAGATGCACAGAATTACTCATATCAGGGCTGGAACTCTTTGTAATCGCTGGAAACATACTCCCTTTCTGAGCGATCCTTCAACGAATTTGCGCGCTATAATAGGCACAACTCGCCTGGAGGAGGTAGGCGTCCGTGGCCATCATCCTTTATGTTTTTCTCGCAGGCGTGCTCATTGCCTGGCTGGCTTTCTTTTACTTCGTCAACCATTGGCCGCTGAAGGTTGTGGAGCACAGTGTTTTCTGCCCTGTCCACAAAACCCCCGCCAAGGTCACCTTTGTGCGCAGCAAAGTGAGCTTCGGCGCTTACATGCCTACCAATGTCTCGTCCTGCTCCCTCTTTCCCCAGGGACAGGTTTCCTGCGAAAGGCAATGCATGAAATGAAGAAGTCGGCAGCAGGCAGCAAGAGCCAAGGAAGTAACAAATATCTGAGCTGCAAACTGCCGGCTGCCTACTTGAAACGACGGATAGGATCTTCGTCGATGCCCGCTCGGTGTCAGCAGTTTTGGTTGCAGTTGCTAGGCTGCGCTAAATTGGGGGAGATCCAAAGCCACATCACCGCCGAAAGAACAGACATCGCTGCAGCCAGGATGAGAGCGTTCTCCCAGCCCATGCAAGAGGCCAGGACAGGTGTCAGGGCTGGAGAAATGAGCCCCCCGAGGTTGCTTCCCATGTTCATGATGCCGCCGGCTGTGCCGCTCCGCGGCCCGGCGATCTCCATCATCGTCGCCCAGAACGGGCCCTCCACGCACAAGACCAGCGCCGTAGACAAGGCCAGATATACGGCCGCAAGGTAAGCATTGTTGGTGTGGGCTCCCAGGGCGAGGAAGACTCCGGCCAGACTGAGGCCAAACAGAGGAATCAGGCGGCGGCCCCAGACGAGGCCGGCGCCTCCGGCCACCAGCCGGTCCGAGATCCAACCTCCCAGCGGTATCGAGACGATCGAGAGAATCCAGGGCATGCTGCTCAGCAGCGCGCTGCGCAGTAGGTCAAAATGGCGCACCTGGACGAGATAGAGATAGAACCAAAAGACGAAAATGTAGCCGACGTAACCTTGCAGCGTGTAGCTTGCTGTCAGGAGCACAAACCTCAGCGACCATAGAGGCGAGCAGGCCGGCGCCGTTGCGGCTGATGTATCAGCGATCGTCGCGGTCATTTTCAGCAGAGCTTCTGGTTCTCCCGTGAGGTGCCAGGCAATCGCAACCACGATGGCCGGCACGGCTGAGACAAGCAATGCCGCCCGCCAGCCCCACCAGACCATCGTGGCTGAAAGCAACGGTGGAGCCAGAGCCGATCCCAGCCCGATCGCGGCAAGGATGAGCCCGTTAGCTCTGGCATGGTGTGCCGGAGCCACCCAGCGCGACACTCCTTGTGCTGCTCCTGGAAAAGTAGGCGCTTCGCCCACGCCGAGGGCGAAGCGCAGGACCAGAAATGCGCCAAGTACAAAAACTGCGCTGCCCTGCAGCAGACCACGGCCCACAAGGGCCATCAGCATGGTAGACACCACCCACCACCAGCCCGACAGGAGGAGAATACGCCGCGCGCCCCACCGGTCGGCCAGCCAGCCTGCCGGGATTTGGAATAATGCGTAACCGAGCAGGAATGCGCTGAAGACGCGGCCTATTTGGACTTGAGACAGCCGGAAATCGGCCATCAGCAGTGCGCCGGCAACGGATACATTTACCCGGCACAGATAGCTTGCCGTAGCCGTGGCACAGAGGAGTGAAATCATGCGCCAAGGAACTCTCGCCACTACTTCCTCAACCGCTTGTGCATCAGGATCTCCGAGGCCCCTTCGATGACGTAGTCCTTCAGTTCGCCAACGGCAGAATATCCGTGTCTTTCGTAGAGCGCACGAGCGCGGGCGTTGAAGGAAGACACGCATAGGAAGATGTACTTCGATTCGTTCCGGAACAGGTCTTCAGCGAATTGAAGCAGCCGGCTGCCAATTCCAGTGCTTCGTTGATCAGGTGCCACAGCTATGGATGCGATATAAGGAGAACCCGCAAACCCGTGCCTCTGAAGCAGGACGAAGCCGCACGGCTTTGCGTCCACATGCGCCACGAAAAGGAGCTTGTCCGGCTGCCTACACGCAACCCGGCACTGCTCCAATCCCCGTCTGAGTGTGATCCACGGGTCGGAGCCGGACATCAATTGCGCTGCCCATTCGCGTTCCTCTTCTGTCGCAGGAAGGATATCAATGCTTTCCATGGCTTTTCATTATGCACAAAACTCATTCTGAGGCATCTGCTTTGGCGTACGATTGATTTTTGAACCGTGCGGCCTTGTGAATCATTGCATCCTTTGCGTCCTCGTGTTGGCCTTTTTAAGGACGACACAAAGGCACGATGACTCACAAAGAACTCTTTGTAAACGAGATGTGCTTTGCCGGGTAATATTGCATTACCTATGAGGGGGATCTCATGGAGACCGAATCGGGGGAAAGCAGGAATCCTCAGAGTGAACCTCAACCTGAGGTTGAGTCGAAGAAGCTGTCCATGTTCAGGAGGCTGCTGAACAAACTTGGATTGCTCACAAGGCCGCTGAAGCGGGCTTGGCAGGAGACCAGCCTGTTCTGCTTGCTGGCCTGGCCCGGAGCGGCCATTGGCTCGGTCGTGATCGCCGTTGCCTTTATGGCTTACATGGGATTTCACCTCAGAAGCGGGCTTGGCACGATCCTGGATGTTACGATCAGCGCTCTGATCGGGGCGCTGGGCGTGGCGTTGATTGGTTTGCTGATCATGCTCATGGCGGTCATATTGAAAGCCTGGCGCCGCCTTTTCTCCGGGGCCGTTTTGGGAGCGCTCGCTTTCTTCGCGATTCTCTTCGGCATTTTCGGCGCCCCGCCGGGACTTCCGTTGCGCATTGGATCGACGCTTGTCCTGATCCTGGCGACTTTCGGTGCATCCATCGCGGTATTGACGCGCAGAAGCAGCAGGACTGCAAAGCTCAGTCACAAGATCGTCGCAGCGCTATTCCTGCTTCTTTCCATTTCGGCGACGGTCGCCCTTGTCATCTGGCTGGGAAGTCCGGGGAAGGATCCCGACCTGGAGCAGCGGAATGCTGCGGCGTCTCATAACGTTCCTTTCCTGCAGGCTCAGGACCCTTCAAAGCCCGGCAATTACAGGGTGCTGACGCTGTTCTATGGGAGTGGCACAGACAAGCGTCGCCCGGAGTACGGTAAACTGGTCACCCTAAAGACCAATCCCGTGGATGCCTCCCCATTTGTCAAAAACCTGAAGGGCTTCAAGGCGAAGGTTCGCAAGTGGTACTGGGGCTTTGGTGCGGATCAGTTTCCCCTCAACGCTCGTGTCTGGTATCCCGGCGGCGAGGGGCCTTTTCCTCTTGTGCTCATTGTTCATGGCAACCACCAGATGGAGCAGTATTCCGATCCGGGTTATGCCTATCTCGGCGAGCTTCTCGCCAGCCGCGGTTTTATCCTCGCCTCCGTGGATGAGAACTTTTTGAACCTTTCCTGGGCAGGCAATATCGGAGGCGAAAACGGAGCCCGCGGATGGATCTTGCTAAAACATCTCGAAGCTTGGCGCGGCTGGAACGAGACGAGAGGGAATCCCTTCTACAAAAAGGTGGATCTTTCGAACATCGCCCTCATAGGACATTCCAGGGGTGGAGAAGCGATAGCCCACGCAGCCGCCTTCAATAAGCTGACCCATTTTCCGGATGATGCAACGATCCAGCTTAATTTCAACTTTCCTATCAAAACACTCGTCGCGATCGCTCCCATCGACGGCCAGTACGAGCCTGCGAACCAGCCGGTGCCGCTGGAGAACGTAAACTACCTCGTGCTCCAGGGCAGCCACGACAGCGACCTCTCTTTCTTTGCCGGTAACCGTCCCTACCGGCGCGTCAAATTCACCGACGGACACTACTGGATGAAGGCCGCCCTCTACACATACCGCGCCAACCACGGCCAGTTCAATACCGTCTGGGGAAGCTACGATTCTGGTCCTCCCCTCGATTTGTTCATCAACCAACAACCGCTCTTGAAAGAAGAGGAGCAGCGGCAGATTGCGAAAACGTACATTTCCGCTTTTCTTGAGGCGACGCTGCACGGCCGGAGGGAATATGTTCCAATGTTTCGCGACTACCGCGTCGCCGCAAGCTGGCTGCCGAAAACCATCTACCTGAATCAATTCGAAGATTCCGGGTACAAGCTCGTGAGCGACTTCGCTGAAGGGATCGACGTGACGAAAACGACCGTCCCCGGCGGAATTCAAATGGGGGATAACCTCACGATCTGGCGCGAACAGGAGCTTAAAGCGCGCGGAGGCTGGGGATTCCGCAAGAAGGTAGTCTACCTTGGCTGGGAAAACAGGGACGCGAAGGACGCAGGGGGCAAGGATAAAGCCGCCAGTTACTCGCTGTCGCTTCCCGAGGAGAAGGCGAAGGAGTGGCAGTTGGACGGGAAGGCCTCGCTTGTCTTCACGCTCGCCGACACCGATGAGGATCCGCACAAGGCGGACAAGGACAAAGACGAAGGCAAAGACAGGAAGAAATCGGACGACAAGAAGAAGGAAAAGAAAGAGCCGGTTGACTTAACCCTCGAGCTGGTCGGTTCAGACGGAGTTTCCGCTCGCGTCCCGCTGAGCCAGGTGTTCCCGCTTCAGCCGATCCTCAAAGTGAAGTTCACGAAATGGGCGTATTTGGAGAAGGAACTTTATAAGAGCCCGACAGAGCCGGAGTTTCAGACTTACGAGATTGCGCTGTCAACTTTCGTTAAGGCGAATACTGCGTTTGATCCGGGCAAGCTGAAGGCGATCCGCTTCCTGTTTGACCGCACAAAATCTGACGTCATCATTCTTGACGAGGTCGGCTTCCAAAAATGACGAAAACCCCGCATGCTGCGCTACTGCCGCCGGCTCAGGGAAAATCTTGGGACGTCCCACCCGTTAACCATATTTCCCTGATGAAAAACGGTGAACAGGTGGGACGTCCCCGGGTTTTCCTCTGAATCACAAACGATGAGGGCGCGCTGCGCTGCCCTACTGCTTCACCAACTCAACGCGTCGATTTTTGGCGCGGCCGTCCTCGCTGTCGTTCGACGCCACCGGCGCATACGGGCCGTTTCCAAAGGCTCGCAGCTTGGCTGGGGGCACGCCGTATTTGGTCGTGAGCGCAACGAGCACCGCATCAGCCCGCCGTCGTGAAAGGTCCATATTCATGTCGAGCGCGCCCTGATTGTCCGTGTGTCCGACAACGTAGAGTCTCAGATTGGGACTGCCTTGAAGCAGCTTGGCGATTTCTTTGAGCGTCGCGTCCGACTCCGGTTTGATGTCGGCCTTTCCCGTGTCGAAGTAGATGCCATAAACCGAAGCGTGGCCCGTGCGGTTGATATCGTTTGCCAGCGACGCGGCGTTCACGGTGACGAGGTCTGCCTCCATGGGCTTCATTTCGATGGCGTAGAGTATGACCTGGGCTCCGTTCAATTGGCCTTCATCGTCCACGAACAAGCTCACGTAGACGTCGCCCTCCGGCCGGGCGAGCTTCGAAGAAAGGTATCGAATCCCGTGGTCGGGCCCCCAGTATAGGTCGTAATCACCGGTACCGTACAACCTCGCTCCCCCCCTGCCGTCGCTGCACTCCTGCGGGCCGCAAGTATAAAGCGTCTCGAACCCAGCCTTTTTGAGCGCGCCTTGATAGTTGCGGAAGACCTCCAGCACCGAGCGTCCCTGGGGAACTGCGTAGACGATGCGGGTTACCTTTCCCTCCAGATGCTGACTTTTTGTAAAATTCCCGTCAACGAGCTTGGCAAGCGGAAGGGTGAACTCATCGAATTCCCTCTGTAAATAGTCACGGATAACGGAGCCCGGATAGCGCGAAATCATGGGATAGTCCTTGCTTCCCTCAACGTCTCCCCCTTGCGCGCCCGCGGATAGCGCGGCGAGCCCTACCAAAAGACAAGCCACAAAGATTCTGCGAACAGATGTCATGATCTTTCCTCCTCCGCCGGATCGGGGCCGGATCTCGACAAACGCTATGGAATCAAGGCGTTGACGTGATAACGGGGCCGCAGAACTGCCTCAAACTGGATTTTTCGCCCCCTGAATCTGTCCTGTCCTCCGATGAGCCGGGCACTCATCGAGGTCCGACCCCTTTTTGAGCCCGGATTACTTCTTCTTCGCAGCCGCGGCCAGATCGGCCTTCAAGACTTCAATGGCTTTTTCGATCTGCATGTCACGGCCCTTTACGAAGTCACCCGGAGTGTTGTCCACGTAAACGTCGGGCTGCACCCCAAAGTTCTCCATGTTTTCGCCGCGCACGGTCCAGATGCCGGTGCCAGGCGTACGGATAGCCGAACCGTCCAGCAGCGTGTACGAACCGGTACCGATCACCGCCCCGTAAGTTGGTACGCCGACAACCTTGCCGAGCCCGAGGTCTTTGAAGCCCTGCGGGAACATTTCGGCATCGGAAGCCGAGCGTTCGTTCTGCATCACCACAATCGGCCCATAGAAGTTCTGCGGGCGCCACACTTGCATATCCGAGTCTCGGCCGACCGAGAACTGGTACTTGCGGCCTGCTAGGATGCCGAGCAACTCCTGGTCGATGCCGCCCCCACCATTGAATCGCTGATCGATGATGAGCGCCTTCTTGGTGCGGTTCGTGGCCAGATCAAGCTCGAACTGCCGCAGCGAGGCTGCGTCCATGGCCCGGATGTGCAGGTAACCGATCTCGCCGTTACCCAGCTTGTTTACCATTTCGCGGCGATCGTTCACCCACTTCGCGTATTGCAGGTTCCCAAATGCGTTGCTGTTGAGCGGCTCGACCGTCAGATCCCAGGCGCCCTCCTTCGCCGGCTTGTCGTTGAGCATAAAGTGGAACTTGCGGCCGGACGCGAGAGTCAAGTATTTCCAGTAATTGTCGCTCGTCTTCAGCTCGCGGTCATCGATCGAGATGATGTAGTCCCCCCTGTGGATCTTCAGGTAATCCTTGTCGGCCGGACCCGTTTTGTAGATGTGGCCGACGCGGTAGTAGCCGGAAGAGTCGGCCACCAGGTCGAATCCCGGATAGCGCGACTGAGCGGGAGAGCGTTCGGCATCGGCAGGGCCACCGCTGACGCCGGTGTGCGAGGCGTTCAGTTCGCCGATCATCATCATCATCACCGCGTGCAACTCTTCCTCGTCGACGAGGTAGTCGAGCAGCGGTTCGTAGGCAGCCTTTGCCGCGTTCCAATCAGCACCGTGCATCTTCGCATCATAGAAGCGGTTCTTCATAATGCGCCAGCCTTCGTTGAAGACCTGGCGCCGTAAAGACCTGTGATCGACCTCGATGTTGGCGGTGAAGGTCACGTGGCGTGGGGTGGCGCCGCCACCCGTTGCCGCCGTTGCTGCAGCAGCGGCAGCACTGCCGCCGCCGCGGCCGCCAAAACCGCCCGAGGTCGCCGCCGGCGCAGCAGAGGGAGCCGCGCCGCCGCCGACCGATGCGGCATAGAGGCCGCGCCCGGAGCGGAAATAGAGCGTGCGGCTGTCGCGCGTGAACGCCATCGCGGCACCGCCGCCAAAGCCGCCAAAGCCGCGTCCTGGACCGCGCCCGCCGGCTGCACCTGGCTCCGGCGTGGGTTGCGGGACTCGCGTCGGTGGTTGGCCATCGAGGGTGACAATGTATATCCCGATCGACGGCTGCGCGCCTTCAGCAGGGGGCCCGCCACCCGGCAATGAGGACGTAGTGCTTACAGCGACTGAACGCCCATCGGGCGAGGGGGTCAGGCCGCTAATAATGTCACCCGGCACCTCCAGCCGCCGGGCGCGACGAGCCAAGCCGTCCCAATCGATTTTCACTTCGACCGGCTGCTGCTGTCCCCCACCGACGCCGCGGCCGCCGGGGCCGCCAGTCTGGCGCGCTGCCGCATCGGCGGCCAGCCCCTGCGCCTCGTTGTCAATATCGCGGTTTACCGGGTCCTTGTCTTGGTCGCGCAAGGATAGCGCCCACAGCTGCATGATATTGCCGCCACGTCCGCCCGTCGACGCCACGCCTCCCATCACTCCGGACGAGGAGGTAAACACGATGTACTTGCCGTCCCCCGTCCACACCGCATTGTTCTCGGCGAAGAGCAGGCTGTCGTCCGAGATGTGGCGCTCTTCACCTCCCGTGATGGGTGCGATGAAGACATGCGAGCGCATCGTGCGGTCCTGCTTCGAAAATGTCACCCACTTGCTGTCGGGCGAGACCGCCACAGAGCCGATACGGCCGACATCGCTCGAAGTGACCACGACTGTCTTGCCGTCCCCCACAGAGTAGTTGTACAGCTTCTTGTCGGCTGCGGTATAAAGCAGAGACTTCGAATCGGGCGTCCACACCAAGGATCCCTTTTCGTTGTCGAGGTCGGTGATCTTCTTCGGGTTCTTCCCGTCGGGCTCGCAGATCCAGATTTCATCGCGGCCGGAGCGGTCGGAAACGAATGCAATGTACTTGCCGTCGAACGACCACTTCGGCGACTGGTTCCGGGATACCATGTCGTCCGGCGCCACGCGGGCGATATCTCCGCGGTCGGCGGCGATCGTCAGAATCTGGCCGCGCGCGGAAATCACGGCGCGCCTGCCCGAGGGTGACAGGTCGAAGCTGTCAAGCTCGCTGTTGATCGTCTCGACGTCTGTCTCGTTCTCTTTGTCGTCGCTGATGATGTCAAGCTTGATCTCGTTGCTTTTGCCCGATGCCACATCGAGCTTCCAGATGCCGAAGTTCTCCTCGTAGACGATCACCTTCCCATCGCTCGACATCGAAGGCCAGAACAGGCTGCCATCAGTATGCTTTGTAACCTGGACCGGCTGCGAGCCCCCCTTGGCCGCAATCCTGTAAATGTTATTCACGCTCTTTCGCGCTTCAGCGCTGCCAGGCTTGATACCCTTCTCGTTCGGCAGTGGGTCGGCAACGAAGTAGATCTCATCCTTCGGACCCCACATCGGCCAATAGCGGTTGTACTTTTCGTCTCCTAGCAACTTCGTGTAGCTCTTCTGCGCGAGGTCGGCCACCCACAGGTCGGCCGAGTAGCTGCCGCGGTAGTGCTTCCTCGACCAGACAGCCGGGTGGCGGTTGAAAACAAACTGCTTGCCATCAGGTGAATAGGTACCCCAATAGCCCCAATCAACGGGCAACGCCTTCTCCAGACCGCCCTCAATCGAAACCTGGTAAAGGGTTGCCACGGTGGGGAAAGCACCGTCGCCGCGGGCCGATCGGAAGATGACGTTCTTCGAATCGCGCGTCCAGCCAACCACCTCGTCGTTGCCGGTGTAATAGGTCAGCCGGCGCGGCGTGCCGCCCGCGGCTGGGACGACAAACACGTCGTAGTTGCCGTAGCGATTGGACGAAAACGCGATCCATTGGCCGTCCGGCGAAAACCGGGGGTACACCTCGCGCGCCTTGTTATCGGTAATCCGTTGAGGGCTTGACCCGCTCTCGTTGGCCACCCAGATGTCGCCCAGGTAGCTGAACGCGATCTTACCCGCGTGGTAATCCGGATGGCGGGCCAGCCGAACCGGCGCCGCAGCAGCCACACCGCTGAGCACCAACAACAAAGAGGCCGCCATCAGACAAGGATTTCGTTTCATGATCATACCTCATTGATAATAGTTTGCGTTTCCTTGGGGGAAGTAGATTACCACCGCCTAAGGGGGGAATCATCCGTAATAATTGCAGTAACTGGGTGCGATGGCGAAGTTACCTCAATCCATCTGCCTGCTCCTCTCATCCGCGGCATTGTCTCCGATGGTGTTTTCACCCGCGCGGAAGTTTCTGTAATGGGCGTGTCGGACTCCGGTCGTCATGAAAGCGTCTGTCCCCTTTTCTAGTGCATGACTCTGACGATGACGTAGGGGGCGGTGCGGTCGGGGTCCGGGTAGAACGTCCCGTTGCCAAAGCGGTCCACGGCTTCCACGTAGTACATGAGGTCGTAGTTGGCGTTGATATACTCGCCCGGGATCGTAGCTTCGTATTTCCCCTCGGACTTTACTAGATCCACGATCTTGTATTCTTCCATCTGGGTAAGATGCCGGTAATGAAGCCGGGCGGCGACCAACTCGGTTGCATCCTTAATGTCAAAGGTCAGGCGCAGCGGCTCTCCGGGCCTGCAGGATCGGACGGGCATGTGATCAACAGCTGGAGGATTGGGGTTATGGCCGACGCGCACCGAGAACTCTCCTCTGCCGGGCAGCCGACTGACGTTCCCTGCAGCATCGAAAGCTGTGATGTGGTAAAGAACGTTTTGATTGTCCCACTCGGAGCGCCAGTCCAGCACTGCGTTGAACTGGCGCCCTTCCGGCAGCAAGTCGATGGTTATCGGCTTGGCCTGGGATGGGACGGTTTCCTGAATTGACGCCAACTTCAGGCCTTCAGGTGCGGTGATTGTGACCGCGACATTGGTCCGTGATCCGGGAGCCACCGTCCGCAGCGGCACGTGAGCAATGTGGGGAGCGTGCCGAGTGATCACCAGCCCCGACACTAGCCAGTCTCTGCCTGGCTCGGGGACGAAGTCCAAGTCGAGCCGGCCTCCCTCCACGCGCACGTCCATGGACTTGTCTCCCGAATCGCCGGCCCGATAGGAGATGGAAGAATCCTTCGTGCCTGCTGCACGAATTTGAAACGAGCCGCTCGCGAGTTCGGATGTGTTGCCTACGATGGACGTGACGTGATAATTCCCGTCGGGAAGGTCCACCAGCAGCGTTGAACTTTGCGATCCGCGTAGGAAGTCCCTGTAAAGTACCCCAGAGGGGAGAGCCAGATTGTCGAGGTTGTCTCCTTCCAGGGATGTGTAGGGAATCCGCATCTGCTCCGAAGATCGAATTCCGACAACATCCCGCCACCCGTAGCCGCGCTCGCGAGAATAGGTCATATCCGGGGCGAGCAGGCGGAAGCGTCGCTCAATTGAGCAGGAATTTGCATATTGAGGCTCATAGGCGCTGCCGCGCTGGAGAACCTTCGGCCCGAAATCCAATCCCAGGTCAAACAGGCCGTAGCGCTCGAACAGGGTTCGCACTTCCTTGAGCCTCTCGACGTCGTAGCGCACGAAAACCAGGTTGTCCTTCCAGTGCCCTACATCCTGCGGACCGAAGATCATGTGGGGGTGATAGACCCCGTCAGTGAGACGCACCAACTGCTCCCAGATTTCAAGCCCGGCGGCGGCATGGGATTCTGCGCTTTGCAGCGCTGCTTCGGCTCCGCTCGCATAGAAGAGAGTGAGATTGGCGCCCGCCAGTATCTTGTGCGAGTGGTAACGCGCAAGTAGGGCGAGAACCATAAGGTCTATTCGGTTTGCGGCGTATTCTTTGTTTTCGCCGGGACGCAGCGTTGCGTCAGCTTTCGCGATTGCCTGCTCGATCCCTTCAGCCATGGCGGCCAGCCTGCGGCTTGCCTCCTCAGGAAGCATCTTAGCTGAACGGACGCCCTGGAGGCGTTCGGCCACATACTCCTGGAAAGTCGCGAAGCGGGCCGTGTCCGCCGGTTTCACCTCGAGGTAAAAATCCAGCACGCCGCCCATCTGCTTTTCAGGCCAGATGTACATGTTGGGATTGCTGAGGCGATAGCTGACGAGAAACGGAATCACCTCGCCGGCATGCTGGAACGCCTGGAAGACCGGCGCCGCAGCCTTCTCACCGAAGTGGGAGCGAAACTCATCCATCCAAACGTCTCCCCGAGTCTCAGGGTCGTAGCTGAGGCGGCCGTAGAGTAGGTAATAGAGCCAGTAGCGCTGGAATTCCCAGCGGTAATGCTCGCGCTCCGGCGAGACGAAAATCTGCCAGTCCCCCGGCGGATTGCCAAATCCCTTTTGCGACAGAGGGGCGCACGTTTCGAAGCCAAGGCCGTCGCCGAGACGCGTTGAGGGCACGAAACGCTTCATCCAATCGACACTGCCCCACGGAAGAAGCCGATGCGAACCGAGGCTCCAGACCTGGTACATCACGGGATACCGCCGCGGATAACGCAGGAAATCGGCATAAGAATAGCTCGGGAGCATCTGGGCGGGCTGATAGGGCATGCCCATGAACTCGGCCCAATATTTCATCGACAGGCGCATCGGAAGTCCCGACCGAGTTGCCGCTTGGATGGTCTCGGGAAGTGCGCCCCAACCTCTCAGATCCAACAGCACGGGTCGTCCCGCAGCCTTCATCCCGGCGATAATTCCGTCGCGATAAAACTCCGCCTGGCGCTCATTCTCGATTCCCGACTCGGTGTTCACGCGCAATTGAATTCCGGAAATATCTGGGCAGAGACGAAGCAGCTTCTCCATTGCGAGGCGAGCATAATCCACGAGAACGTCGTCGGTGAGCCCCTCTACCATGCTCCGCTGGCCGCGCTTCCAGGCCCGCTGTTCCCAGATGCCCATGATGAAGTCGATTCCCCGCTCGCGAGCCATTCGCGAGATCATCTGGAGAGCTTCGAGATTGCGCCTTTGATCTTCCGGAGTGAGGCCGGGAACTCTCACCTGCGGATATTTCTCCACCGTGAACAGGAACGGATACGGGGGCGCGAGGTAGCTGGTTTGGTGAGCGAACACCAGGTTGAAGGAATTGAACCGGTCTTCCGCCAGCATACCCAGATAGCTCTCCCAGTATCCACGATTGTAGTACCAGGATTGCTCCAGATCGGCGCTGTGGAGAAACTGAATCATGCCGCGAACCTGCACCGAGGGCTTCGCGATCTCTTCACGAATCTGAGAGAGTGCCGACACGACCGTCGTGCCGGCGTCCAGGTGGCGGATCCGCCGCGCGATTTCGAGCAGGGCATACATCACACCGCGCTCATCGGATCCGGCCGCTATGAGAGCCGGTCTCCCGTCCAATTCAAGCCGGCGCAAGGCATAGGACTCTGGGTTGGGCGGAACAGAAATGCGGGTGCTGATTTCCAGGTCGTGCAGCCGAACGTCTCGATTGGGTATGCCAACCAGGAGAAGCGCACCTTGTGAAGCCTTAGCGGGATCTGCCGCATGCTGGACATCAACATTACTCTGCCTCATCGACGCCTCGAGTTCACCACGGCCGAATTCGCCCGGCGTACCGATGTCGCTTGCCTGGACGATCGTGATCGTTTCTCTGAGTTGGGCCTTTGACGAGATCTGGCGGTGTGATGCCCAAAACCCGGCACTCAACAACCAGAAAGCGAAAAGCTGGAAACGTAGTGTGAATCTCATGGAAAGGTAGATCGCTGAATAGTTGCCAACCTTACTACGATAGCAGAATTCTGTGTGTCCCGCTGCCCCTGCAGTATAATGCCAGCATGCTAGAGAAGGTGGAACTGAGGAACTTCAAGCTGCATGCTCATACATCGATAGAAGCGGCGCCGATCACCATCTTCATAGGGCCCAATAACAGCGGCAAGTCCAGCATATTCCAGGCACTGCTAAGCTTGCGTCAAGCGGCTGCGAAGTCGAGTTCTGGCCTCCTCGATCCCATTGTGCGACAACAATCCTCGGAGGGTCAGCCGTTTCTCTTCCTTGAGCAGGAAATCATCAATGTGGGCATGTTTGGAGACATAGTGCGGCAGGGACAAAGCCAGATCCGGATTGGATTGGAGGGCGCTCTTCCGGAAAGAATCCTCTCCGACCGGCCAGTTTCAGTCAAACTCAAATTCAGCCTCGAGGTGCGAAAGAACCTCCTCATTCAGCACGGAGGTCGAATTAGCAGTCAATTAGGCGATTTCGAATGGTCCTGGACAGGATTGGATAGTCAAAAGTCCCCGCGGACAGAGTTCTTGATTGAGGGATCCCGTGTTTATTTCGAAGCGAAACCTCATTTTGCACTAATTGAAAATGTCGCAATTGCGGTCGAGTCTGCTGTTGCAGAAAGACAAGATCTGCTAGGTAATGCAGTCGTGCATTTCTTGAACAGCCTGCATCCCATCTCCCCTCTGCGCGGATTTGAGGAATGGAGTTACCCTCTTTCCGAGAGGCCGGCGAGAAATCTGGATAGACTAGCGCTCGCAGACAGAGCGGTGGCCTTGACCAGCATCATGGCTTACGACCGCTCAATGGAACAAAGGCTATCAGATTGGCTGGAAGAGCTCTTGCAGATCCGGATTGAATTCAGGCTGGTGCCAGGCAAGCGAGTGGCTGTACGTTGCTTTCCTTCGAATTCACGAGGATCCGACACGCTCTTCGCCAATGAGGGAACTGGTGCGAACCAGATTCCCTTTATCCTGGTGCCCATAGGTCTCACTCCCCCGGGTGAAAGCATCCTCCTCAGCGAACCGGAAGCGCATCTACATCCAAAAGCCCAAGCCTCTCTAGTTTCCCTGATATTGCGAATTGCTGAGAAAGAACGGCGGCAATTTTTTGTAGAAACTCACAGCGAACACATTCTGCATTCCTTTCTCCTCGCCGTTGCAAAGGGTCAATTGGCTCGGGCAGACCTGGGCATCTTTTATTTCGAAAACCAGAATGGGACCGCTCAGGTCAGGCGATTGGAAGTGGACGATCGCGGGCGTGTGGATGGAGGTCTACCTGGCTTCTTCGAGCACAGTCTGGCTGAACTCTCAGAACTACTCGACTCCCTCAAATAGGTCTCCAGGTGAAGCAGACATTCCTCCTCGACGAGAACATCCTGTATCTCGCAATCAAGGAAGTGGATGAACACGACCGTCCTGACAAGACCGCAGCTCAGCTGATTCGGCTCATCGGTCAAAATTGCCACCGTATAACGAGCGACCACCAACTGTGGAAAAGATATCACAGCCATCTTGACCGTCTTCTTGGTGCAGTAATGTTCCATCTTCAGGCGCTCTCGTTCATTAAACAACTCCTGCACAATTCCGCTAAGTCGCTGATAGAGGTTCAGGAACCCCCCGAGTTGCCGGAAGGCATAGTGGTCCCGGGAGAAGACACGCACATAGTCAGGGCTGCGCTGATCTCACATCCGCTCATAGTAACGGCGGATGCGGAACTGAAGAACGCGATCAACAACCAGCCAGCGCTTGGACTCCAGGCAGTGACCCCAAGGGAAGCAATCGGTATTGCAGAACAAACCTAGCATCAATTGTCCCACCACCACAAACACATCCATGCGGACCTCTTAGGTGCCATCCGCGCGATCTTGAGAGTCCTGTGCGTTCTTGTAAGAGTAGTCGGACGTGGTACGCTTTCTATGCTCCTCTGAAAACAACTGTTTCGTCGAACAAATTCTCAATGAGGCGATCCATGGTCAAATCAGATGTGAACACGCGCCGCGATTTTGTCCGGTGGTCGGCGGTCCTGGGAACAGGACTCTTCCTTTCCAGTTGCGTGAACGGAGAGAGATCAAAGGCCGGGCAGAATTCAGAAAAGCAGAAATCTCCGCAGAGCGAGGCAAGCGAAAAGGGTGGAGAGGTGACGGCAACCGAAGATCTCATGCGCGAGCACGGAGTCTTGCGGCGAGCGTTGCTTGTCTACTCAGAATCGGCAGCCAAGCTGCGGAGCGATCCCTCAGCTGTCCCTCCCGAGGCACTTCACAGAACCGCAGAGCTTTTTCGCACTTTTGGTGAGGAATACCACGAGAAGAAGCTTGAAGAAGCGTACATCTTTCCAGCGGTCAAGCGCGCAGGCGGGCCTGCGGCGAGTTATCCCGACATTCTTGTCGCACAGCACCAGCGCGGGAATGAAATAACGGACTACATCCTGGCTGTAACCAGGGGCACAAAGTTGGGTGCGGCAAGTGCTGAGTCCCTGGCACAAGCGATGGAGACGCTCGTGCTCATGTATCGAAACCATGCCGCGAGAGAGGATACGATCGTCTTCCCGGCATGGAAACAGGCGCTCTCAGCCAAACAGCTTGATGAGATGGGTGATAAGTTTGAAGAAATCGAGCGCCAGCAGTTTGGCCAGGACGGGTTTGAGAATGCGGTGCGGCAAATAGGCGAAATAGAAACCGGGCTCGGCTTGGCTGATCTTGCCCAGTTCACGGCGCCACCCCCACCGAAGCCTTGAATTCATGAGTTGGCGCTTTCGCGCCAAGACCAGCCGTGGCGACTATAGTGAAATTTTGATCGATCCAGTTCCTGTGAATTCTGTTGTAGTATCGGATTTCTCATTTCGACGGCTCATCGATGCGCTGCCCATCATGCTTGAGTGAAGTGCCGGATACCAGCAGGTTTTGTTCGTCGTGCGGTTTGGCCATATCTTCTTCCGACATGGCCACGATGGCTGAAACATTGGGGGCGCCCGCCAGACCCGATTCGAAAGCGCCGGCTTCGGCAGGCTGGTCCTCTTCGAACCTGTATATTTCAGCGCTCTTGACCCTGGTCCTCAGCGTCGGTCTCATGATCCTGCTGCTGCGGTTCGGTCTGCTTGCCATGTTGGTGTGCATAATCTTCATCAACATCCCTGAGGCGTTGCCTATCGCCGCCGACTGGTCGCTTTGGTATTGGAATGCATCGCTTTTCACTTTGCTTTTCCTGGCCTGGCTCGCCATTTATGGTTTTTGGACATCCCTGGCAGGCAAACCAGCCTTTGCATTTGATCTTCTAAGAGAGTAACCGCGCAGCGGAGTCTCACATGAAAGAGCAATACAGCCGTTGCCTGCCTGCTGCTTGCTCTGATCTCACCCAGAGGTCTCGCAGGTTCGTTCCAGCTCACCAGTTGGGTCGCTGCAGGCTTGGTTGATCTTTCCGGGCGATGGCCGTCAGCATTCCGTAGCTACCGGTAGGCCGCTCCAGCAGCGGAATCAAAAACAGCAGCGGCTTCAGCGCGTAGTAGGGAACGCGACTGTGAAACCGATCCTCGGACCAGTGGATCAGACTGTGCTTCAGCGAGTGGAAGTTGACCAGCGGAGAGAACAGCAGGCGCTTTCGCGTTTGCAGCCCCGTTCTTTCGAACAGCAAATCTAGCGCACGTCCCGAAAAATGGTAGAGGTGCCGCGGCACGTCGTCGAAGGGATACCAGTACTCGCGGAAGAGCTTGGCCTGGAAGCTGGCCAGATTGGGCAGGGAAACGATCAGCCACCCGTTCGGGCGAAGCAGGGCCGCCGCGCGGCCGAGCACCGCTTCGGGATCCGGCAAGTGTTCGAGTGCGTGCCAGAAAGTGACGGCGTCGAAAAAGGCTTCGGGTAGTTCACTCGAGTAGATGTCTCCCATGACCAGGCGGAGAGACGGGAGCCTGCTACGAACAAGTTCCACTGTGTCTCGGGAGAGTTCGACGCCCGTTTTTTCCCACCGCTTGGAATCGAGAGCCCAGAGGAACTGTCCGGCGCCGCAGCCGACATCCAAGATCCTGCCGCCCTTGATGTAGCGCTCCACCAGCCGGACCTTTTCGGATTCGCCGCGCCAGGAGCGGCTCCCGTAGAGTTCTCCCGAAAGATACTCTTCCAGGCTTTTCGCGACATCTCCGAGATAAGCCGGGGGATAGTAAGAAGCAATCTGATCGACAGGAAGAGGAGGGAAGGTCCAGCCGAAGCCACAGTCCTTACAGCGCAGTATGTGCCAGCTTGCGCCAGTGGTGTTTAGTACGCGATCGAACACCGTGCAAAAGTGTTCGACATTCGAACTGCGGCAGATTCTGCAATTGGCTTGAGGCACCGTTCTGCGGTCCTGGCGGAAACGCTGATGTTCCGGCAATTCCACCGGCATATTCGGCGGGAGCCGGCAAAACAAGCGGCCCGGGCTTCAGATTCTGAGTGACGCGAGAGCTTGCGGGAGACTGAGACGGGAGGAGTTTCGGAAGAACGCACTCCCCTCCGATCCCCGGGGTTCGGGCCGCGACATCGACTTTATCGGGTTCTCTCGTATTCCACAACTTTGACCAGAATGGAATCCAGGTCATGGGTGTTTCTATAATCTATCAGGTTTCTAATCTTGGTGATGTCCGGTACACGCCGCTCCATGTCTTCGAAGCCTTCCATGTATGCATTCTCGTAAGGGATGTGCACAACCTCTGATGAACTGCCGGTGAGCGCTTTGACTCTAGCCGCCAGTTCGTTGATTGAAATCTCTACCTCCCCGCCGATATTGAAGATCTCCCCTACCGCTCCTGGCTCGTCAATCAGACTCATTACACCTTGGACCAGATCCTTGACAAAGGTAAAACTGCGCGTCTGAGTGCCATCGCCATACACAGTGATGGGATCGTTCCGGAGCGCCTGGCCCACGAAGCGTGGGATTACCATGCCGTACCTGCCGGTTTGTCTGGGACCGACGGTGTTGAAGAAGCGCGCGATGATGACCGGAAGCTGCTTCGTCCGGTAATAGGCCAGCGCAAGGAATTCATCCGTGGCCTTTGTGGCGGCGTAGCTCCAGCGCGCGAGATTGGTCGCTCCGTAAATGCGCATGTCGTCCTCGCACAGGGGCACCTTGGAATTCCGGCCGTATACCTCCGAGCTCGATGCGATGAAGCTCTTCTTGCGAAACTTGTTGGCAAGCTCCAGGACGATCTCCGTCCCGACAATATTGGTGTGGATGGATTTGAGCGGCTCATCTATGATCAGCTTCACGCCAACCGCGGCAGCGAGGTGGACCACCACATCGCAAATCCCAGTCAACTCGAGCATGGCGTCGCGGTTGAGAATGGTGTCGTTGACGAAGTGAAACCGGGAATTCTTGAGCAGCGGTTTGATGTTCTCGAGACTGCCAGTCGAAAGATCGTCGATAACGTATACTTCTTCGCCTCGCTCGAGATAGGCCTCAGCTAGGTATGAGCCTATGAATCCGGCTCCGCCGGTGATTAGCACCCTCACGACCTGTCCTCCCAGTAAACTGGAAATCTAGTATGTATCCCCTCTCCCGTCAATCCCTTATAGGCATGATCACACCACAGAGACCCAGCGCGGCCTAGCGGCCGCAACCAAATAGGGCGGTTTAGCCCCCGCTGAGCGGTCAGCCTTCAGCTATCAGCCCTCAGCTGGATGTATCTCCAACAATGGCTGCGCGGTCCCGTAATGGATCGTTCAGAGCCGCGCGCGAAGCAAGCGGGGATGATGAACAGTGTCACATCCCCGCTCCCTGCCGGTCGCGGCTCTGAATACTTGTTGATGAGGCAACGGCCGCAATAATGGCCGCACAAAAACTCTGTCAAACAAAATAGCAGAGTTTTACCTGTTTGTTGTACAGAGATCGCTGAGATTTTCTCTCCGACCCTTGTGTCTCTGTGGTGTGATTCTTTCCGTTGGAATATAATTACAGGCTGCGCTCTTTCGCATTCTCGTATCCTGGAATCTATGTCTATGGGTGAACTATCGAGTTTCACGACGCCGCCGCGAAAGGATGGAGCTCGAACGCGGCGCTATATTCTTCTGGCGACGATAGTTATTCTTTGCCTTGGCCTCATAGCGACTCAGGTCTTCTTGCATCAGACCTCGGTCGGCAGCCAGCGGTTTGAGACCATGACATTCTTCCTTTGGACCGCAACGGTCGTGGTCGTGGTAGCGGTGTTGATCCTGGCCACGGTACTGGGCCGGAATCTCATTAAGCTATACTTCGAGCGCAGGAGCGGGAAGCTCGGCAGCGGCTTCAGAACCAAGATTGTCAGCACTTTCGTGGTGCTGTCCCTGCTGCCGGCACTGCTCCTTTTCCTCCTCGCTTACGGATTGGTCAGCTTCTCCATCGAGCAGTGGTTCAGCGCTCCTGCCGCCCAGATGATGGAAAACAGCAGGGGCATTTCTGCGCAGTACTATAACGACATTCAGCAGCGATCCAACCTCTACGCTGCGAACATTGCGTCGGCCTTGGAGTCGGACGAGGGTTTGCGTCAGGATCTCCGGTTTCGGATCGAACAGAAGTTGGAGATGCAGCGCCGGCAGTATCGCTTGGATGACATTCGAGTATTCGACGATCATGCGAAACTGATGGCTGAGTCGGGTAAGGGCATTCCCCAGGTGGAACAGCACGGGGCCCGATTAAGGCTGCTCATTGCGAGCGCTCTGCGCGGCCAGTCGGGTTTTCAGATTGATCGTGTAACTCCGAATGACGCGCTCAAGGAAGTCATCTGGGCGACAGTCCCCGTGCATGACCGAAATGGGAAAGTCATCGGGGCGGTGCTGACCGAAACCGTGAACTCTCAGAGCGTCTCTTTCAAGGCGTACTCGGTCATGGAAGCTTATGTTGTATATGAGCAGCTTCAGCGTCGCAAGGTTTCACTGCGCTTCAATGTTCTGCTTATGCTTGCCCTGTTTACCTTGCTCATCGTCTTCGCGTTCTCGTGGTTTGCCATGTACCTGTCGAAGAGGATCACTGTCCCGATCCAGGCTCTGGCTGAGGGAGCGGCTGCCGTGGCTGCGGGGAATCTGGCCTATCGCGTGGAGTGCGATGCATTTGATGAGCTGGGGAGTCTGGTCGCTTCGTTCAACCGCATGATGGGCGACCTTCAGGAGAACAAAACTCGCATCGAGGCTGCCCAGGACGCCCTCCGCGAGACGAACGTCAAACTGGACAACCGCCGGCGTTACATCGAGGCGATTCTGCAAACCATTGCCACCGGCGTGATTTCGATCGACAGCAACTATCGGGTCCTGACTATGAACCGGGCCGCCATGCAAATGCTGGAGGTCCAGGGACCTGTGGCGGAGGCCAGCCTTGACGAGGTTCTCAAAGGTCCAGCCTCTGAAACGCTGCGAACGCTTTTGCACAAGTCCGCGACCCTTGGGCCTGTTGTCCGGAATATCGAACTCACTTTTCCCGGGAAGACTCTGCACTTGGCTACAACGGTGACGTTTTTTGTCGACAGCACCGGCCAGCGCACCGGATGGGTGGTGGCGCTGGATGACGTGACGGAACTCCTTCGCGTGGAAAAGATGATGGCCTGGCAGGAGGTGGCGCGGCGACTAGCCCACGAGATCAAAAATCCCCTGACCCCGATCCAACTCTCCGCCGAGCGCGTGCTGCGGCGGTACAAGCAGTTGCTGCCCAGTGCTCAACTGGCGAAAACGCCGGGATCCTGGCAGGCTGCCTTCGCCTCGTTCGATAACCTGCTGGAAGAATGCGTCCGTACCATTATCCAGGAAGCCGGTTCGTTGAAGAATCTTGTCGACGAGTTTTCACGTTTCGCGCGCCTTCCGGAAGTGAAGGTGGAGGAGGCTGATCTTCACAAGATCCTCGAAAATACCCTAAGCCTTTACAACGGCCGCATCCAGGATGTCCAGCTTCAGAAAACCTTCGGGCCTGATGTGCCGAAGCTTCCGATGGATTCCGAGCAGATGAAGCGGGTGTTTATCAATCTTTTCGATAACGCACTGGAGGCCATGGCCGACAACACGCAGACGAAAGTTCTTCAGATCCGCACCAGCTGCAATATCCTTCAAAGGTCCGTGCGCATCGAGATAAGCGACACAGGCCGGGGTTTTCCCAAGGAATACCAGGACAGCCTCTTCCTACCCTACTTCTCAACCCGTAAGGGAGGAACAGGATTGGGCTTGGCCATTGTCCGACAGATTATCTCGGACCATCACGGGTATGTGCGCGCGGAGCCCAATGTTCCCCGGGGAACCAGGATCGTTATCGATTTGCCCTTGGCTCCAGCATGAGGAGAGATCACAATAAGTCGCTATGAGTCGAGCTGCGATCCTGGTGGTTGACGACGAGAAGGGTGTGCAGTCCTCTCTTCAGGGCATCCTGGATGATGTGGGCTTTGATGCGCACGGGGTCTCGAGTGGCGAAGAAGCGCTGGAGCTCGTGTCGAAAAAGGAGTTTTCCGTTGTGCTCCTGGACGTTTGGTTGCCGGGAATGGATGGGCTGCAAACGCTGGAGCAGATCCGGAAGGTCTCGCCGCTGACGACCGTCATAATGATCTCAGGGCACGGTTCCATCGAAACCGCGGTGCGCGCTACGAAGCTGGGCGCATTTGATTTCGTAGAGAAACCGCTGTCGCTCGACAAGACTTTGCTGGTGATCAAGAACGCCCTGCATCAGTACCACCTGGAGATGGAGAACCGGCTCCTGAAGGAGCAGATCGAACAGCAGTATGTGATGATCGGCGACTCGGTTCCGATGCAGGCCTTGCGCCAGCAGATCGCGTTTGCGGCGCCCACGAACGGACGAGTGCTTATTTACGGGGAAAACGGCACGGGCAAGGAGTTGGTGGCCCACCTGCTGCACCTGCACAGTCAGCGCCGTGACAATCCGTTCGTGGAAATGAACTGCGCCGCGATTCCGGAAGAACTGATAGAAAGCGAGCTCTTCGGGCACGTGAAGGGATCCTTCACCGGAGCGACGGAAGACAAAGAGGGCAAATTCGTCCAAGCCGACGGCGGGACCTTGTTTCTGGACGAGGTGGGTGACATGAGCTCGAAGACCCAGGCGAAGGTGCTTCGAGTTCTTGAGGACCAACGCTTCACGCCCGTTGGCGGAAATGTATCGACAAAGGTGGACGTCCGCGTTATCGCCTCCACAAATAAGGATCTCGAGAGGGAGATCGAGCTGGGCAACTTCAGGGAAGACCTTTATTACCGCCTGAATGTCATCCCGTTTCAGCTGCCTCCGCTTCGCGAGCGCAAGGAAGACGTCCCGGATCTCACGCGCTACTTCCTGGAGGATTTCGCCAAGAAGTACGGCAGGAAGCAGCCGACGCTTACGCGTAAAGCCATGGAAGTTCTCGAAAGCTATTCCTGGCCCGGAAACGTGAGAGAGCTGCGCAACATGATGGAACGACTCATCATCATGAACCCGCAGCAGCGGCTCGATGTGTTTGACCTGCCCGAATCCGTGCTCCGGCGGACGCTCCTGTCCTCCCCCGATCGCGGCGACGCGAGCTCGCTACAGGATGCGCGCGAGCGGTTCGAGAGAGGGTTCATACTGCAGAAGTTGGCCGAACACAAGGGAAACGTGAGCCGCACGGCCCAGGCGCTTCAGATAGAACGCAGCAACCTTTATCGCAAATTAAGACAACTGGGAATCCCCTATTCCGGCAGGGAAAATGGAGAGGGAGACCAGCAATAAATCCCGCAAAGAGACCAGGCGCCGGATGCTCTGTCGATGATGCGCAAGCTTCCAGTGCTCTTTTGTTGCAAACAACCTTGAATCGGGTAACAAAATGAGATTCCAAATGCCAATGCTTCCCCGGCGCATCGCCGGGGTAATCTTCCTTATCCTGTTGCTCTCCATCGGAGTAGTGGCCCAAGAAAAACAGAAGCCTGCGAATACCATATCCCAACTGCCGGGTAACCCGTTCAGTCGTCTCTTTTATGGGTACTACTCAACTCCCGCCGTCCGATCGTTTGACTTGCGCGGTGAGGGGACTCTGGACGCGATGATCAAGGACGGAAAACTCGAGCTCACTGACGAGGATGCCGTCCGCCTGGCGCTGGAGAATAACGTCGATATCAATGTGCAGCGCTATACCCCATACTTTACCTTGTGGGGCGTAGACAAAGGGCGGGCGGTTCTCAATCCCTTTATTCAATTCGGCAGCAACATCAATCGGCTGGTGACCCCGGCAACCAGCGTGCTGCAGGGCGGAACGACGGTGCTGAATCTCAACACGATCAATGACCTGATCATTCACAAACCCTTCGAGCAGGGCTTGGACGTGGACTTAGAGTTCAAGGCAGTACGGGCGCGCAGCAACAGCACCTTCGTGGGCCTGAACCCCTCGATTGCGCCGACGCTGAGCCTCACCCTCACTCAGCACTTACTGAAAGACTTCGGAAGACTAAGCCGAGGGCGGCAGTTGATAATTGCGCGCAACAATTATGGCATGTCCGAGCAGGACTTCATCACGCAGGTCACCGCCATCGTCACCAGTGTCCTGAACACCTACTGGGACCTCGTCTATGCCGACGAGGACATCAAGGTCAAGGAGTCGGCACGCAAGTTGGCGCAGATGGTTTTTGAGCAAAACCAGATTCAAGCTCAAGTTGGAACGATGGCTCCACTGGACGTCGTGCAGGCGGAAGCTGAGGTGGCAAGCCGCAATCAGCAGTTGGTGGTCTCGCGTTATAACAGGAGGATCACGGAGGAACAGCTTAAAAAGTTGATCTCCTCGCGCACTGATCCCGGTCTGATTCCGGCCACTATTGTGCCGCTGAGCAGGCCGGAGGCTCCCAAGCCGCCTGCCAGCGACGTAACCCAGGCGATCCAGCGCGCGTTGGAAATCCGGTCGGAAGTGAGGCGGCAGCAACTGGATCAGGAAAACAAGAAAATCCAGGTTGACTACACAAAAAACCAGTTGAAGCCGACCCTGGATTTGCAAGCTTCCTATTCACAGAACGGCCTCGGGGGAAACACGATATTGCGCGACTACTCCCAGGGTTTCTTCAACGCTCCGATCGTTGGTACGATTCCGGGAGGCTTCGGCGATTCTCTCGATTCGCTATTCAGCCGACAGTATCTTGGCTACGTCGTGGGCTTCAACCTCAGAATTCCCATCGGAAATGATGACGCGCGCGCAAACAATGCCCAGGCGCAAATCGATTACAGGCAGGGCGAAGACAGAATTCGATCGCAGAAGCAGCAGATCGCCATTCAGGTGCGTCAAGCCTATGAGCGCCTGGAGATGGGCCGCGCAAGCGTCGATGCCGCGGCGGTGACCGTGCGTTATCAGGAGCAGAGGCTGCAAGGCGAGCAGGACAAGTACAGCCTCGGCGCGACCACAACCCGCTCGATCATCGAGGCGCAGCGGGATCTCGAGACTGCCCAGAGCACCCTTTTGCAGGCCAGGATCGACCTGATCAAAAGCCGGATCGCCCTCGACCAGGCGGTTGGGGACACCTTTGCTGCGCATAACATTGAACTGCAGGACACCCTTCGCGGCAAGTAGATTGACGATTTATGATTGACGATTACATGGTCTTGCTTTTCAATCGTCAATCTGCAATCGTCAATCGCATATTTCCTCTTATTATTTGGATTTCCAGGTAGGGTCGAGTTCTTTCAACCAGGATTCAAAGAACGATTGGATCACCTGGTCGTGATCGACTGAGGTGGGAGTGAAGCGCAGCCGCTGCTTCGCTTCTCCACTGGTGGCTTGCTCGAAGCTTGTGTGCTCCTTGGCAAGATGCTCCGTGTAGGCCGCGTATAGAATGCCTTTGCCTCTGTCTAACCAGCTTCGGAAGGACTCTTGGTTCCCGTAGAACGCATCAAAGAGGAACACGTCTGCGACATAGTCTTCCAGTCCGCCCCGTTCCAGAGCGAGTGCGGCCGCGTGATAGCCGCCGCTGTGCGCGCTGATAATCAGCTTGTTCAGCAGGGATGTCTTGATGATCTTCTCGGTCTGCATCGTCGATAGCACATCCTGGACGAGGCGTTTCAGGCCCCCCTCGTCCTCCATTTTGCCTCCGAAGGAGTCCCGCGCGCGGCATGGCCCCTGCGGCAGTACCAGGAGAGCATTGATCCTCTGCGCGATCATCGCCTGCGGCATTCCGTACTTCTCGAGGACGCCCAGGTCGTCGTTCATGTGTCCATGAGAGTGAACAATGACGTTTGTTCCCTCAGCCGTCTCCTTGAAGCTCTCCGGCACCACAACCACGATGCTGTCGTCGTCGTAGTGAGGATGGTAGGGGTAGGAGGCGCCGTTCGGCGCCTTGAATCCTTGCTCCCTGTCCTTGTGCGGGAAGGGAGCGGCGGGGGAACGGTAGATCGCCCAGCGGCCGCCGGGGAAGGTGTTCCAGTCGACGTTGTGATAGGGAATCTTCCTCTCTTGGTATCCGGTGCTGCCCGTGAAATAGTTCCAGACGGCACGTGAGACCATGGCTCCCAGGAGGATCCCACGGTTCTCAACATCTTCCCGATGATCGGGGTGCTTGTCGACAAATATGGCGAGTGCCAGGTTAGCCTTGTCGGAGAGGACCAAAGCTACATCTACTTTGGTCTCATTGATGGAGCCGCTCTTGTTGGCCACCTGGAAGTATTTGCATTCATCTTCCGGAAGAAGCCTCGGAATCATCTCGCGATAGAACTGATTTTTCAAAATGTCCAGCATCGCATCACAGGATGCGGGCGAAACGAGGGTCTTGTTATAGAGAGCCTCGAGCAGCGTGACCATGTCCTCCGGTGTCGAAACTCCGATGCCGTAGCGAATGGCCTCCGGCGTTCGGAGTTTCGTTTCAAGAGAGTACAGGCGATTCAGTATTCTTGTGTTTTTGAGCTGCTTCTGAGCCAGGAAGTCATTAACCAGGTCCATGCGCTGCGGATGCGTCGGCGCAAGCCTGTCCAGCACGAGGTTCGTTGCGGTGTTGTCGCTCAGCATTATCATGAGTTTGATTGCGTCGAGCAACGTGATGCGATCCCCCTCTGACAGGAACTGAAGAATGCCCGAGCCCGGCTTCTTGTCCTCTTTTGTCAGAGTAATCACCGCATTCGGATCCACCTTATTCTCGTCCACCAGGTTAAAAAAGGCTGCCATCACAGGAAGCTTGATGACGCTCGCGGTGGGGAAGCGTTCTGAAGGGTTGTAGCCGACGGTCTCTCGGGTGTTGAGGTTTTTGGCCATGAATCCAAGGTGACCGCCATACTCCGCCTCAAGGCGGGCAATCTCCTGAAGCAGCATCTCCTGCTTCTCCGCTGCCGGATTTCCCTGCGCGGCAAAGGCGGACAGAGCTGTGAAGATCAAAACAGGCAGATGTCTCATGTGCACCTCTGGAATCCGATTCCGTGTGATAATAGCCCAGATCCTGGAAGAAATCTCCCAGAGCTCCCGATCTCCGTGCTCCGATCCTCTCAGTTGGCACGTGTGGTTATTAACTACGTTGTAGTGTGATGTAGAAGGGAGAATCTGCAATGCCGAAAAGCTCGCCATTGAGTCTGCGTTCGGCATCGCCGGTTATCCAGTCACATTGAATCACGGGAGGAATCGTCCCCGCCTTGATTGCTAGGGCATTATTTAGATCCTCCAAGCCATCACAACCAGATTCGCCGCTTCCCGGGCAATGCGATCGAGCACTGGGCCACGGCATCGGTTGATCGGTTGGCCCTTATGTGCAATGTCCTGCTCAGGGAGTTTACCGGCCGCGAAACCCTCGGGCCACCGACCTCCTTATATTCGTCGAGGATGACGAGCGGATGCTAATAATCTATTACCTTATCGATCACACACTTCCGATAAGTAGATCAGCGTGAAGGGACGACCCGGTACAGGCAATTTATGAAAATGTTTGCGGCGAGGCATTGCAGAACTTGGAGTCGCTGCCCCCCCCAGCACAAGCCCGCCCGGCCAAAAAGAACTCGGACTTCGCCAAGGAGGCCCGCAGGATATGGGCCCGGCTCCTGAGAGAGATTTTCGAGGTCGACCCCCTATGGCAATAACCCCCAGAGCACTATGCACGACTTCTTGGTTGACAAGATCGCCGAGGGCTTTTTCAGCCTGGATCATGTCGATCCATAACGATAGTGGGTAGACGCTTCCAAGGGCGATCTCCTATTCATTCATTCGTCGTTGGAGGCGGCGGAAGGGCTGGGCGGATATCGGTTCGGATGAAGTCGTTGCCTTTGAAAAGGAGCAGCTCGCCGGAGGCTTTCGACAGCGCGTACGCAAAACAGTCACCGAAGTTGAGTCCGGCCTGGTGTCGCCCCTTGCCGTATGTACGGAAGGCGTGGCGGGCGAGCTCGACCTGGCCGGCGTCGAAGGCAACAATTTCCAGACCCGCTTTGTGCACCATTAGGTCGAGTTCTCGTCCTCCCGGCGGGCCAAACCGGCTCTCTACTACGATGGCGGCTTCGAAGAACGAACCGGCGGACAACAGGCGAAGCGGATCGGCTTCGATAGCCGATTCAAAGCTTTCTGCGTCCGGTTCATCCAGCAGAATTGCAAGAATGGCGGAGGTGTCGATGACCATCAGCGCGGTACCCCGTGTTCGTCATAGCCCAGTATCTCGTCCGGACTGCGGGAGTCCAGAACCGGAAGCGCGGAACACCGCTCCCGGATGGCCCGCAACTCGTCCCGCAATCTTGTCGTTCGGGCTCGACCTCGTTCCCGCAAAAGCCGTTCTTTTAGGGCTCGGAGGATGGCCTCGGTCAGACTCTCGCCGGTAGTACTCGCCAACTCCCGAGCCAGTCGGTCGACCTCGGGGTTCTTAATGCTGAGTGCCATATTGATCTTCCTTCATATAATTTTGTATAGATTCTATATATACCGATAGGATATGGCAAGGTCATTCTTTCTTTGGTAGTTCCGTCGCCATGGCGTCCTCTGCAGGAATCTTCTGGCGCGGGAGCCGTCGGCACCTCCTGGCAGTACCTGCTCGGAATCCTGCGCCGATCCAACGTGAATGGCGAGATTTGCGGGGGCAGGTTTATTACAGGGCTCACAGGGGAACAGTTCGCTCTACCCGAAGCTCAGATGGTCTCCAGTCCGCCTTCATCGAAGTGGGTTGACTCTGCAAGAACTCAAGGTCTGCCAATACAATCTTGACGGTCGCAGATAATCCGCTATACTGAAATGCGGATTTGCGGAATAGAGGGAGAGAGTATGAACAATACCTTTCAAGTACAGGTGGTGCGCCGGGGCGTCATCACCCTGCCCAAAGAATTGCGTGAACAGAATCAGATCAGCGAAGGAGACACGCTGACCCTGATTGACTTGGGCAATGGCGTGGTGGTTATGAGTCCGCGCCGCTCGCGGGTGGATGAGATTGCCGACAAGCTCGCCAAGGAATGGCGAGACTCGAGCGAAACACTGGAATCGATGCTGGCCACCTTGCGAGAAGTGCGTGCCGAATATGACGCCAAAAAGCGTTAGAGTCTTTCTCGACACCAGCGTGCTCTTTGCCGCTGTGCTTTCTCCAACCGGAGGAGCGCGGAAACTTTTTCATCTGGCAGAAGCGGGTGTGTTGCGCCTGATAGTGGGTCCGACCGTTTTGAGCGAGGCCGATGAAGTTGTAAGGCGCAAAGCTCCGGCCACCCTGCCGGTTCTGGGGCAGCTTCTCGACGTCGGACGGGTGGAAACATCTCCATCCCCCACAGAAATCCAGGTTGAGAGTGCCAGGCAGTATGTTCAATACGCTCCAGACGCACGGGTGTTGGCTGAGGCCATCCGAGCCGAACCGGATTGGTTTGTCAGCCACGATAAAGAGCATTTTGTCAACGAACAACAACAGATGAAATTCGCCTTTGCAATCGGCACGCCAGGAGATTTAATTCAAAGCATCAAAGACGGACTTTATCTGCCGTGAAAGTCGAGCAATCGGAGAAGTCGCGACGCAATCAGTCGGGCTGGGGCCAAGACGGTCCTGCCCGGGCCGGGACCTACAATGCATGCTGTGAACCTCCGCAGTTGTTCTCGGTGGTTTGATCGACTAGAATCTCCAGGCGATGCGGGGTGGAGAGACAATGAAGCCGGACGTGACCATTATCGGTGGAGGCCTTGCGGGTGCGGAGGCGGCGTGGCAGATCGCTCGCCGCGGCCTGCGGGTCCGCCTTTATGAAATGCGGCCAGTGGTCACAACGCCCGCCCACAAGACGGACCGGCTGGCGGAGCTTGTCTGCAGCAATTCTCTCAAGACTGATCTCTCCGGGACTGCGCCGCATCTTCTCAAGGAGGAGTTGCGGCGTCTGGGCAGTCTCCTGATCCGCGTCGCAGACGAAGTCAAGGTCCCAGCCGGCCATGCGCTGGCGGTCGACCGCGAACTCTTCGCGCGTCGCGTTACGGAGGAGATCCGGCGCGAATCCCGGATCGAAATCGTAAACGAGGAAGTGAGGGAGCTTCCCGAAGAAGACATCAACATCGTCGCGACCGGTCCGCTGACCTCTGGAGCGCTTTCTCAATCCATTGCACGTTTTGCCGGCGCCCAGCATCTCTACTTTTACGACGCGATCTCTCCTATCGTTGATATCAACACCCTGGATCTGTCGAAACTCTTCTCGGCTTCACGTTACGGCAAGGGAGGCGACGACTACCTCAACGCACCGATGTCTCGGGAGGAGTACCTCCGCTTCTATGAGGCCCTGATCGGCGCAGAGTCTGTGCCGCTGCACGAGTTCGAAAAAGCGACGTACTTCGAGGGGTGCCTGCCTCTTGAAGAGCTGGCTCGCAGGGGTGTCGATACGCTGCGCTTCGGTCCGATGAAGCCGGTGGGACTGATCGATCCACGTACCGGGCGCCGTCCCTATGCTGCGGTACAGCTGCGCCTGGAAAATCTGATGGCCGACAGCTACAACCTAGTCGGCTTTCAGAACCATCTCAAGTTTCCCGAACAGATGCACGTCTTTCGCCTGATCCCAGGTTTGGAGAATGCCGAATTCCTCCGTTTTGGCCAGATCCATCGGAACACCTACATCCGCGCTCCGAGGCTTCTGAAGCCGACGCTTCAGGCCAGGAGAAACCTGCAGCTCTTTTTCGCCGGCCAGATATGCGGCGTGGAAGGCTACGTCGAATCGATCGCGACAGGCCTCGTGGCGGGCATCAACGCCTGCCTGCTCTCTCAGGACCGGGAGCCGGTTGTGGCGCCGCGCTCGACGGCGTGCGGCAGCCTTCTGCACTACATTGCCTTCTCGGAACCGGAACATTTCCAGCCGGCGAACATCAGCTTCGGGTTGCTGCCCGAAGCTCCGGACGAGCTGAAGAAAAGGGTCCGGGACCGCAAGGAGCGGCACAGAATCCAGGTCGACCAGGCGCTCATAACCATGAATAACTGGATCGAGCGTCTCGAAGCCAGCACGGTGGTGATCGAATGAACGCTACTCCGCCGACTTTGGAGTCATCAGCCGAGGTTCGGCACTCGGTCTGTCCCATGGACTGCCCCGATCGTTGCAGTCTCGATGTCGAGCTGCGCGATGGGCGCGTGGTTTCAATTCGGGGAAGCCGAGTGCACCCTCTAACTTCGGGCTATATTTGTACCAAGGTGAGCCGCTTTACGCGCCGGCTCTACGGACCGGACCGTGTTCTGTTTCCGCTGCGCCGAAGCGGTCCCAAGGGGAGCGGCGAATTCGCGCGCATCAGCTGGGATGATGCTGTCGCCGAAGTCACTGAGAAATATCAATCCATTCTGGAGTCGTTCGGCGGAGAGGCGATTCTGCCCTTTTATTATGGCGGCTCGAACGGCGTTCTCACGCAGGACTTCGTGGACGCGCATTTCTTCCGTAGACTGGGGGCGTCGAGGCTGGCGCGCACGCTCTGCGCGGCATCCACCTCTGCTGCACTCGATGCCCTTTACGGCAAGATGCCCGGTGTGGCGTTCGAGGACTACGCGGAAGCGAAGTTCATTCTGATCTGGGGCGCCAACCCGGCAAACAGCAATATTCATCTCGTCCCGTACCTCAAGGTGGCGAAGCGGCGTGGCGCAAAGATTGCCGTCGTCGATCCGCGCAAGATACTCGGCGACGACCTCGTGGATCTTTCGCTGCAACCATATCCCGGGAGCGACGTTGCCGTCGCGCTGGCCATGATCCGCCACCTCGATCGGCAGGGGTGCGCCGGCCGCACGTTCCTGTCGCAGCGCGCGACAGGATGGCAGGAGCTTTTCGGGTATGCGGAAAAGTTCCCTTTGGAGCGGGCGGCTCAACTCGCGCGTGTGTCTGCGAGCGAGATCGCGCACCTGGCCGAGGCATACGCCGAAGCGGATCCTGCCTTGCTGCGCTGCGGCTGGGGGCTCGAGCGGAACCGAAACGGGCTGGCGTCTGTGGCCGCGGTTCTGGCCTTGCCGGCTGTTGCCGGCAAGTTCGGGAAAGCCGGAAGCGGCTATACGCTGAGCAACAGCGGTGCTTTCCGCGTGGATGATACGAAACTCGTCGGCTTTCCCGAGGCCGGCACGCGTGTCGTGAATATGAACCATTTGGGGCGGGTGCTGCTTGGGGAAACTGCGCCGCCGATCCGCGCGCTGTTCATTTACAACTGCAATCCCGCTGCAACCGTTCCCCATCACAACCTGGTTTTAAAGGGCTTGCGAAGAGAGGATCTCTTCACAGTGGTCCTGGATCAGGTAATGACCGATACCGCTGCTTTTGCCGACATAGTTCTGCCTGCAACAACATTTCTCGAGCACACAGAGTTGAACAAGAGCTACGGCGGCTACGCTTTGCAGCTTGGTGAGCCGGTCATCGAGCCTCAGGGGGAGGCCAAGTCAAACGTGGAAGTGTTCCAAATGCTGGGCAGAGCCCTTGGTTGGACGGACGGGCTTTTTGCGGAAGATCCCGAGGCGCTTTTGCGCCGCGCCGTCGAAGCCGTGCAGGGTTCCTTCGAGTCCGGCAAAGATCTCGAATCCTTGCGCGAACGCAGAATTGCGTTTTTCGATTTTCCCGGTCCGCGGCCCATACAGTTCTCAACGGTTTATCCCGGCACATCCGATGGGAAGATCCATCTCTACCCCACGAGCCTCGGAGCTGAGCCATACCACTACCTCGAAGACCCGTCGACTCCTGACTTTCCACTCGCGCTGATTTCGCCGTCGAGCAACAAAACCATCAGCTCGACCATGGGTGAATACAATCTCCCGGCCGCACGGCTGGAGATGAGTCCTGAGGATGCTGAGGAAAGAGGCTTGAAGGACGGGGAGCGCGTACGTGTTTTCAACAATTTGGGCGAAGTTCACTGTTTCCTCAAAGTGGATTCCCGCCTTCGTCCCGGTGTTGTGAGCCTCGCCAAGGGAATTTGGCGCCGGGCAACATTGAATGGAGTGGTCGGCACGGCCCTCGTACCCGATCGAGTGACCCCGGTTTCGGGGGGCGCATGCTTCAACGACGCCCGCGTGCAGGTAGAACGGTTATAATCTGCCGTTGTCTTATTCTTCGTGAGCCTTCGTGGTCTTTGTGTCATCGTGTTGTTATTCAAAAGACAACACAATGACACGAAGGTCACAAAGAAACACAATGAGCGGACCGCTGGCTTCATGGATTGAGGATTTTCTCAACTATCTTCGCTACCAGAAGAACGCGTCGCCCCATACGCTGCGGAATTACGGTTCCGATCTCGAGCAGTTCTATCGCTTCCTGACGCACTCTCCGGCGGGCGATCCGCGTCCGGAGCCGGAGTTGGAGCAGATCGACAATCTCACCATCCGCGAGTTTCTGGGATCTCTCTACCAGCGCAGAAACAAGAAGTCCTCGGTCGCGCGCAAGCTGGCGACTCTGCGCTCCTTCATGAAATACATGTCAGCTCAGGGCGCCATTCCTTCGAATCCGGCAAAAATCGTCGCCTCTCCCAAGCTGGAAAAGCTCCTCCCTGATTTCCTGTCGCTCGATGCTGTCTCCGAACTCGTCGAAGCGGCGGATGCAACCACGGATCCGGGCAAGCGCGACCGGGCCATCCTGGAATTACTTTACGCCGCCGGCATTCGTGTCAGCGAGCTGGTCGGACTTGACCTGGGCGACGTAGACCTGAGGGAGGGACTTCTCAAGGTTGTGGGCAAGGGGCGGAAGGAACGGATCGTTCCCTTCGGGCAAAGAGCCACAGAAGCTCTCGAAGCCTACCTCGAAGTGCGCCGGAAGTTGGCACGAGCCGGCTCGTATCCTCCTGCGTCAGGGCCGAAACAGGACGCCGTTACTGGCGGCGGTCAAAGCGGGCGCGAGGACGTGCGGACACAAGCTCCCCAACCTCGGATGAAGGCTCGGTCCGCGCCGGAAGCCGTATTCCTCAATACACACGGCGCAAGACTTACCAGCCGGAGCATAGGCAACATTGTCAATCGTTACGTGGGTCAGTTGGCCCAGAGATTGAAAGTTCATCCTCACACTCTTCGACACACCTTTGCCACGCACATGCTGAATGCGGGCGCCGATCTTCGCTCGATCCAGGAATTGCTCGGTCACGAGAGCCTCTCCACGACCCAGAAGTACACGCACGTTTCCATGGAAGAACTCGTCCGAGTTTACCAGTCCTGCCACCCGCGCGCGAAGAAACCGGACCGAACTTTGCAGCGCAAAAAGACGTCCAGTTAAACCGGGGACGTCCGAGCTGTTTCCCTGGTTTCCTCGACCCGTTACATGATGCGGAAGATCTGATACAACTGCACGACGAAATCGCGGCATGAAAACCTCCTTGGAAAACCAGGAAAACAGCTCGGACGTCCCAGGTTTACGCGTATTCGAGTACAAGGCCACCGGTGTCCATAAGGCCTGAAGGAGGAAATCTATGAAAAGATGGTTGATGATTCCCATGATTTTCCTGGGGCTCGTCACCGCATGCTGGATGGCAAGAGCACAGGCCAATATCAGTAAAAAAGCTGCACCGGTTAAATCTGAGCCGGCAAAGGATTTCGCGGAGTCCGATGATCCAGGCATACGGGCGATGGAGCAATCGCTCGAACAAATGAGCCGGGATATCGATCGAGTGGCCAGGGACATCGATGCCCATGTCCAGGAATGGGCACAGCAGGAAGACCACTGGGCCCGCTATGGCGATCGGTGGGAGGTGAAGGGAAAACGTTGGGCGGAAATTGGAGAACGGTGGGCAGAGCGCGGCAGACGAATAGCTGAAAGGAGCGAGGCCAAGGCCAGAAGAGCCGAGGCGCGTGCGCACAAAATGGAGGCTCACCGCGACCAGTTCGAAAAACGGATGGAGCGTTTCGGCGAGCAGATGGAACGCTGGGGGGAACAATTCGGCAGGCGCATGGAACGCCTCGGCGAGCAGATGGAACGTATTGCCCATCAAATAGAGCGGGCCTTTAGATAATTCCGCACCCTGATTTATCTTTGACATTAACCCGCTTTTCTCACCAGTAAGCTAGAAAAGGCTCTGGCGGCCACTGTGACCGAATGTACTTTGCGAAAAGTCGCAAAAGCAGCAAAAATGCGCCTTTTTCTCATCTTGATTTCGGGCGGCGGATTTCGCTATCCTCCTGATTTATCATGCTTTAAGGTGTGTGCGCACACATCTACTCGGGTTTCTGCCAGAATCGAATTGATTGTCCGGACTCAGCAGCGAAGAGTCGCAGCCTGAAGATTTCTGAAGACTTGATAAAAAAGATCGGCGTACGGATAACCGCCCGCAAGTGATACCCACACCTTGCGGACTGTGACCTCTACCTGAGCCCCTACTTTGAGCAGCTTCAGCCGAATCGTATGGCATTGTGCCGCGGCCATTTGTGTGCCCCGTAATCCAAGACGCCGCAATGCCTGCATCAACAGGTAAGCAACCGAAGAGAAATAAAGCCGGAGCTGATTGGCTCTCATCTTGCCAGTGCTGGTCCGGTCCGCAAACAGCCACAGCTGCTGTTCCTTTATGCGGTTTTCCATCTCGCCGCGCCCGCAATACAATTGCTCGTAAAGGATCTGTGCGTCCATCTGTTCCATCTCGATGGATGTGACTACAAACCGCGGGTTGGCTCCCTTGTCCAGATGCTCGGCCTTCGCTACCACCCGACGTTCTCAAGTCCAGCTCTCCCGGGTCTCATAACGGAAGTCTTTGAAAACACGACTGGCCGCCTTCGTTTCCTCATACAACACCTGAGCCCGTTGCAGTTCCTCTGCAATGATCGCTTTAAGCCGTTCGTTCTTCGAAAAGCCGCGAAAAGCCGGGGACGTCCGAACTGTTTCCCTGGTTTTCTAAGGAGGTTTTTACGCCGCGATTTCGTCGTGCAGTCGTTCCGGGTTTTCCTCATCATGTAGCGGGTCGAGGAAACCAGGGAGACAGTTCGGACGTCCCCATTTTCCACGTTCAATCCCTGATGCACGCGCCCGCGGTTGTACCAGCAGATGAATTCGGTGAGTACACACCGAAGATGTCGTTTATTCCAGATCAACATTCGGTCGAGACACTCCCGGCGAAGCGTCCCTATCAGCCGCTCAATGTGTGCCGCCGCATTGGGCGCGCCATACGGAATCGGTATCCCCCCGATGCCCATCTCCCGCCAGAGCCACTCATCGGCTGACAGGACGAACATAAGCCGTGTATGCGATGGGGGCGCCCAGATCAGGGCAACCGCTCGTCTTGACCCTCCTCGACGCTCCCAGCCTCCTACTTGTGGTGTTATTTTGACTTCCCGCGACTGATCCCGAGACCCATAATGGATCCGGACGAGCCATGCTACTCCAGGACGAGCTGAAAAAATTGTAATTCTGACACACTTTCGACATTCGGAGTGTGTTATATCAAATTTTGTGTCGGCGCGATCTGTCGCGCCGATCGCCTGCGACTCACCCTCGGGCCGGTAGCTCAATTGGCAGAGCAGAAGACTCTTAATCTGCGGGTTGTGTGTTCGATTCCGGTTCGGATCACCACCCATTCCATCTACTCGTGAACAAACTCGTAGGCGAAGCGCTCCCTCAAGTTCCCTGAAACGCGCCGGATTCGATCATCGATCGCGAGCACGGCGTCGGCATGAGAGGCATTGCCGCCCGCGCCTCCCGGGAACTCCAACCAGTTCAGACCGCCATCGTCGGATTAACGTGGCAGAGATAACTCTACTTGGGGGCTTGCCAATTTCGAAAAAAGGGCGCAAGTTAACAACATATACTAGGCCAATAAGAAACATGACTGGCGATTTTGTCGAGGCCATAGTCACATTAAAACCTGGGGCGGATCCGAATCAGGTTTCTGAGTGGTTCAAGCAACGCGGGTTCGAGGTGATGCGCATGCGCGCCGGGCTTCTGGTGACGGCTTCCTGCGGCATCTACGAAAAAGCGCTCGGCGGTGAATTTCCGGAACTGGAAGACGCCGCGCGTGGTGATGTCAGCTTCCCGGTGACGGCTGAGCTGGCCGCGTCGGTCTCCTCGATCGTGGCGCGGCGGCTGCCGTCATACCGCGGGCGTTAGGTAAGGGTCCGCGACCAAAGGGAGCCGCCCCGTGAGCGGAAGCGAAGGAGGAACGAAAATGCCAATGCTACTGCCAACTCTGATCGATTCTCACGACGAATTACCGGAGATCATATTCGGATATGTTTCGGTGAAATCACAGGGCGGAAGATCATGCTTTGAGATCACCAAGCTGCCTGAATCCTCGGAAGCCTTTCACGCCAAGGCGCAGGATCGCAAGGCCGCCGAAAAGGCGGCTCTCAAAATGGGTTTTGCGATTGTCGAAGGCAGCCGCCTCGGCTTCGCGTTGCAGGGGCCTCCGGGCGCCTGGGAAGAGCTGACAGGCGGCGAGCTGGTGACCAAAGAAGCCCTGGTAACGGCGGAAGCCTCCACGCGCCGCTACATCACCCACATCGACATTGTCGGCAAGGGCCAGCCCAAGGCGCTCAGCTGCGGCCTGCCGAAGTCACGCAACGCGCCGGTAGAGGCCGTGGTTCTCGAACGTCCGCGAGTGCCCATGGCTGTGTTTCCGTCTCCCATTCCGCCCTCGCCGCCCGGATTCTACTTGCGTGTGCCGGACGGTGTAGCCACCGGCCTCAACACCCCGGCGGCACACGCCAAAGGCTTCCGCGGCCAGAGCATTTTGGTGGCGATGGTCGACACGGGCCAGTACGCGCATCCTTATTTCGCGGCTCATCACTACCAGGTGCGCCAGCCCATCGCGATGGTCCCTGGCGCCAGTCGATCGAAGGATCCCATCGGCCACGGCACCGGCGAATCGGCCAACATCTTCGCCGCCGCACCTGACTGCACGCTGCAGACGATCCGCGCCAGCAACGCCTCGGGTAGCCTAGTCGCCGCAATGGCCGGCTTTCTTCGCGCGAAAGCGCTCAATCCCCGGGTCCTCACGAACTCCTGGGGCGGCGATCTCGAACTCGACGCCGAAATGACCGAGGCGGATAGAACCGTGGCCCTGGAACTCCAGGACGCTGTCGAGAGCGGCATCTTCGTCGTCTTCTCCGCTGGGAACGGGCACTACAGCGTCGAACCGCAGGTGCCGCAAGTTTTCGCAGCGGGCGGAGTTTTCATGGACAAGCAGCTCAACTTGCAGGCCTCCACTTATGCGAGCGGCTACCGCAGCGGCTTTTTCGAGAACCGCATCGTTCCGGACGCCTGCGGACTCGTTGGGATGCTGCCGCGCGCCGATTACATCATGCTTCCGGTACCGCCGCGTTGCGAGCTGGACATCGAGATGGCCGATCCGGATCAGGACAACAATCCCGGCGACGGCACCCTCCAAGGCGATGGTTGGGCGCGGTTCTCCGGCACGTCAGCAGCAGCTCCGCAAATCGCGGGCGTTGCCGCGGCGATTCTGTCGGCCAAGCCCAATCTGAATCCGGCGCAGCTCAAGCAGTGCATCACGACGACGGCGACCGATGTGCGAACCGGGCACAGCCATCCGCGCTTCAACTCTCCCGCCGGGCCCGGACAAGACGAAGCTACCGGATTCGGTCTCGCCAACGCCGGCGCCGCCGTACAGTTCGCCTTGGATCACTTCTGACAGCGCGATCGACAATTCCCGAGATCGACTGCCTCTCATCGTGAGATTCCAACCTTGCGTAGAGGCGCCCGGAACCTTGGGTCGGAACGTAGCTGATCAAAGGTGGGTTCCACTTTCAAAAAAACCATGGTGTACGAGTGGTCTGCGTATGCCCGGTTCAGCCAATCGATTGCCTTGTCGTTATCGCCGGCGAGGGTGTAAAGTCCGGCGAGTTCGTATGGCGTCGTGTAGTTCCTGGCCGTCGCTTTCTGCAGTTTCTCGATGCTCAAGCGACGTAATCTGCGAATTGCATCAATCTCCGAAGTCATAGCTCGCTCGTCCGCCTGCCGGCTGGATAACATGGGCCTTCATCCTGGGCATCTAGATCCCAGGCGTGCTCCGAACCGCACGCAACGGCATTTCCACGTGCGATGCGTCCCGCGCCTCGGCGAGACAAGCTCTCGATCACCGCGGGTGGAGTGCCGGGCGCCTCCTCGAATCCGGTCCAGGAACGCCCGGGGTGATACACCCGCTCCGCCTGGCCCCAACGAGAAAACTCGGCTCGAATCACCCGCCGGCAGTTAGATCTCTTGCGGCCTCTTGGTCGCAAGAGGTCTGCCGCCATGACCTGCGACACTCTCCAGAGCAGTCTACTCGAAGAACTCCCGAGGGAGCTCGACTATTCCCTTGCGCCGCAGCCGGGCCTTCTGGTGTGCGATCCGGCTACTCCGTATCGGCCGCGTCATCCGGAAGAAACTGCCCTGTACCAGCTGTTTGAAAACCACTTCGACAGCCATGTTCGGGCTTACGAAGAGCGCTTCGAGCCCCAACACGGACCATTGCGTCCCCTCGTGGTGCGGTCGGTGGAGCAGTTCCTTGCCTGCGGCCGCCTTGAAGGAGGCTTCGCACGCCTTCGTTGTCCAAAGTGCCACGCTGAACACCTCGTTCCTTTTTCACCGACTTATAAGGAAATCTATCTTGGGGCAGGAGGGGAAAGTGCCTCGTGGCTGGATATGGGGCGGGATATTCGGCAGAGGAATCCGGACAAGCGGCGAATTTCCGGGAGAAGTGAACCTTTTGAGCGGCTCGGTACCCGGCAATTCGCAGCTTGTCCCGATTCCTGAGTTTTCGGGCGACTATGGTCTCATTCGTGAACGAGCAGGTGGGGCAAGCGGGCCTGGGGTGGGGCGCACTTCCACCAGAGGGCAGCCTGACCGGCAACCGGACGACCTAGGGCAGCGGTGGAATCAAGGAACGGAGGAGGCAGCCAGCCGGGGAGGAGGACAGGGCTCGAAAGGGTCTTGCGCCCTGCAGCGGTCGCTTTGGCGATGCCGCAGGATACGGTCGACGATGCGCGGGTCGGTGATGATGGAGACGATCTTCATCTCGGCGCCGCAGCGGCAGACCATGGGATCAATCTCAAAAATCTTCCTTAATAAACGGGCCCATGTGCGGCGAGTTTGCCGGCGTGTCTGCATTTACTCAAGAGGATTGACACAACCGAGTCGAGGTCGAGCAACTCGGTCTTCTTTGTGGCGCGGTCGAAAAGTTCCACTTTGCCTTGCTTCAGTTTCTCGGAACCGATGACTACCCGATAAGGGATGCCGATCAGATCCGCGTCTTTGAACTTGACCCCAGGTCGTTCCGGGCGGTCATCCATCAGCACCTCTACGCCGGCAGCCACGAGCTCGGCATAGAATCTGTCGGCGGCAGCCTGCGGTCCATCCTTGTAAATGATGGGCGTGAGGATCACGGAGAAAGGTGCGATGGACGGGGGCCAGATGATGCCATCATCGTCATGGTGAAGTTCCACGGCCGAGCACATGATTCTCTCGAGACCGATCCCGTAGCTTCCCATGACGATAGGTGTTTGCTTCCCCTCCGGGGTGAGGACCATGGCTCCCATGCTTTCGGAATACTTTGTACCGAGCTTGAAAATGTGGCCCAGCTCGACGGCCCTGTAAACCTCGAGGGGCTTTCCGCACTGAGCACAGCCTTCTCCCTGCTCCACGATTCGCAGGTCGGTCCAGATCGGCTTAAAATGTTCGTCCGGTGTGACACCCTGTAGATGGTAGTCGTTTTTGTTGGCACCGCAGGTGAGATTCCGGCGCCCTTGCAGCTCCACGTCGGCGTAAATCGGCATTTTGTCCACGCCCACGGGACCCAGGCTACCGGCATCCGCTCCGAAGATCTCGCGGATTTCCTCGGGGTGCGCGGGACGTGCCTGGACGCTCTTCACGGCAGTCAGCACCTTGGATTCGTTGAGCTGATGATCGCCCCGAACCAGGAACAAGTGCGGCCTGTTGTCTACCATGTAAACGAGCGACTTTATCTGGTGGGTCGGGGGAACCTCGAGGAAGTCCGCGATCTGGGCGATTGTCTTCTGGTTTGGCGTGTGAACCTCGCGAGGCGTGCCGCTAGCGGGAACGTCGTCGATCTTCGGCAGCCTGGAAGTGGCTGTCTCGAGGTTGGCGGCGTATCCGCACTCGCACGAAACCACGAAATCCTCCCCCGCCTCCATCCGCACCATGAATTCCTGCGACCGGCTTCCGCCCATCGCGCCGGAACTGGCCTCCACGGCCGCAAACTTGAGCCCGCAACGGGTGAAGATCCGGCAATAAACGTCGTGATGGACCTGGTAGCTTTGGTCCAGGCCCGCCCAATCCAGATCGAATGAGTAGGAATCTTTCATAAGGAACTGCCGCAGGCGCAGAAGACCGGACTTGGGACGGGCTTCATCGCGGAACTTCGTTTGGATCTGGAACCAGATCTGCGGCAAATCCTTGTAAGAGCGGATCTCCTTGCGGGCGATCTCGGTGAAAACCTCCTCGTGGGTCATGCCGAGGCAGAGGTCGCGGCCGGCGCGGTCCTTCAGGCGGAACATGTTCTCGCCCATGTCTTCCCAGCGCCCGCTTTCCTGCCAGAGATCAGCAGGATGCAGAGCGGGAAGATGGAACTCCTGCGCTCCCACCTTACTGAACTCCTCGCGGATAATGGCCATAATCTTAAGCATGGTTCGCTGGCCCAGCGGCAGGTAGGAGTAGATTCCAGCCGCCAGTTGGCGAATGAAGCCCCCACGGATGAGGAGTTGATGAGATGGAAATTCCGCGTCGGAGGGGTTGTCCCGCAGTGTAGGAATAAATGTCTTCGACCAGCGCATCAACGCATCTTAGCACGGATATCTGCGTGATTCCTGTGTCTCCAATGAAAAACGAGACGGGCGCCAGATTGGGGTTAAAAATGACGAATGACGAATGACGAATGACGAATAAAAAAGCCGTCAGAGGATCCCGGCAGCTCTGTGGTACGGAAATTCCATATAGAAGGTCTTAGGCGTTGCCGGCGAGGGACTTAAGCACGTAGAGCGCGCGATGCTCGTAAGTGTGGCCGGTCAGCACGGCTTTCTGCAGCTCCGCTGCCAGCTCGCTCCGCTCGCTCTCGTGGGCCAGGAAGTAAGCGATCTTGGCATCAAGCTCCTCGCCGCTGTGGTAGGTCATCCGGGCGAAGTCCGGGAAGACTTGCTGGAGGTCTTCCCGGTGGTCGGTAAGTAGGAAGCCGCCCGTCGCGGCCACGTCGAATATGCGGTTGTTGACCGAGTATTCCAGCTGCAGCGCAGTTATGTTCAGGTTGATGCGCGAGTCGGCGTAGAGGGCGGGCAGCTCCCGGACATAGTCAATCATGGGGTGGACGGTCGCGCCGGGCAGTTCCCAGTCCGCGCCGAACACTTCGGGCTTGGCTGATCGGATGGCCTGAAGCAGCGCGCGGCGCAGCAGCGCGCTGCCCTCCCGGTGGATGTGCAGGTGAAGCTCTCCCATGCCTGGGCGGCCCCAATCGAGAACCATGTCGGGGAAAGACTCCCGGGCCAACTCGGCCCAGAGCTCCAGCAGCGGCGTCGAGGAGCGGGTGAGCTTCCGTTCGATCAATCTGTCTACAAAGTCGTTCACCCGAGGAATCGCTGCGGCCTGGCGGGCCCGGCGCAGTTCCGCTATGTCACCCATCCGCCCCGCGAAGCTGACGTCAAACCGATAGGCCGGCGTCCGTGGCACGAATACTGACGTGTCGGCCGCCAGCATGATTGGGTAAACATAGTGCATCCCCATCCGCACGCATGGCTCCCTGTATGCGCGATCCCATAGGAAGCAGTAATAAAGGTTGGGAAAGGCGGTCAGTTCCTTTAGGTACTCCTGGAACATCTCCCAGGGAACACCGAACGGGCTGTCGTAAAAGAGTAATGCCAGTGGCACACCGGCAGATCGAAACAAGCCGCTCACGGACAGTCCGGTAAAACCGTAACAGATGGCCATCGTCGGCTTCCAGGCCATCAAATTGGCCAGCTGCTTTCCAAGGCTGTCCGGGTTGCCTCCAAGCGCGGAAAGGTCCAGCACCCGGGTTCTCAGCCCGAGCCGGCGGAAGGCCCGATCGTACCCGTCCATAACCAGGGGGGCGATGACCCCGTGGGGCCGAACGACGCAGACCCGAATCGGGGCGCCCGATAAGCAACCCCACATTTCCTGGTTGACCAGTCTTGAATGGCTCCGGCGGCTCCGACTGGTAGCGGCTTTCCTCATCAGCTGTTTCCTCTCATCCTGGTTTGCTGGTTTCGGCTGTTCTGCATTCCCGTCGGCGCCCTGCGAGCTCTTGTTTCCCTCGCGCAGCGGCCGTTTGGTCTCGGCGACGTCGAACACGAAGCGGCGGCGGGCCTGCACCACCCCCTGCGCAAAACGCAGTTGCTCCTCTCCAGTCCCTCACGCCGCGGGCTTGCGCGCCTGGATATGGAACTGGACTGTGAAGAGCTCGGGGACCTCTTCGCGGCTCAGGCTCTGGAAGAGGTAGAGGTTGCGCAGCTCGTCACGGATGTCTTCGCCTTTGATGAGCTTGCCTTGCAGGTAATCGTAGAGGCGCAGGAACTCCGCACGGACGCTTTCGGGCGGATACATCTTGGTGAACCAGGCGCCGTCGCGCAGCGAATACTCGACCTGCTTAATCTCGAGCCCCACCTGCGGGAAGAGCTTTCGCAGCTCGCGCAGGGTGAAGAACTTCAAGTGCGTGCGGTCGAGCAAGCCCCAATCCGTGTAGGTCCAGCTTCCCTGAAGAAGGTGGTCGATGACAAAGAGATTGCGCACGTTGGGGATGCTACAGAGAGCGAAGCCGTCCGGCTTGAGCAGGCGCGTGTGGTAGGTGAGCAGCGTAGCGGGATCGCGAAGATGCTCGATCGAGTCGCCGTAGATCAGGCAGTCGAAGTAGCCGTCGGAGTAAGGCAGCTCCAGCTGCTCGGCGTCCGCGCAGTGGACCGTGGTGAGCCGCTGGCGTGCGATGTCCGCCTCCTTCGGGCGGATTTCGATGCCGACATATTCTCTGGCCAGGCCTTTTGCGAGGATGAGCTGGCCCAGCGCGCCGTCGGCGCACCCGACCTCGAGGATCCTCTCAGTCCCCTGGGGAATGAACTTGATCAGGTTGGTGCTCACGGCCGCCTCCGATTCGCTGGCGCATCTTCGGCGCCTTCGCTTCCGCCTGCCTGCAAGAAATACACGATCCCCTCCGGCTTGTTTTTAGATTTTTTGCCGGCTTTATGCAATGAATCTTTTCGGCTTCTGCGCAGTTGGAATGGCATACTTGCAGGTGTGGACGGAGCGTGTGTCCCGGATAATGCATCTCCGTGATCTCTGTGTCTCCGTGGTGAATTCTGAGGTACACTGATCGCTATGAGAGTCGCAATAGGCAGCGATCATGCGGGCTTTGCCCTCAAGGAAGAGGTGAAGGAGTATCTCGTGTGTGCGGGAGTCGAGGTCGGAGACATGGGGACTGTTTCCAGAGATAGCGTGGATTATCCCGACTATGCGGAGAAAGTCGCCATTGCGGTGCGCGACGGAAATGCGGACCTCGGCATTCTCATGTGTGGAACAGGCATCGGCGTTTGTATCGCGGCAAACAAGGTCCACGGAATCCGGGCGGCACCGGCCTGGAACCCCGAGATTGCGCGTCTGAGCCGGTTGCACAACGATGCCAATGTTCTCTGCCTGCCCGGAAGATACATGGATCCCACGCTTGCCATCGAGATAGTCAAGGTTTGGCTTGCAACTCCGTTCGAGGGAGGACGGCATCAGCGAAGGGTGGATAAGATATCGGCACTCGAGGCTCGTGGCTGATCTTCTTGGACCAAAGAGCAAACCGCAGAGACGCAGAGGACATAGAGATAAGAGCTTCTTAATTTATAGGTGGCACCATGAACGACGCTATTTACAGGGTAGATCCGGAGGTCGCGGAGGCGATCGCGCAAGAGACACGGAGGCAGAACGAAACACTGGAACTCATCGCCTCGGAAAACTTCGTTAGCGAGGCGGTTCTGGAAGCAGCAGGTTCGGTATTCACCAACAAATATGCTGAGGGCTATCCGGGGAAACGATACTACGGCGGATGCGAATTTGTGGACCGCGTTGAGACTCTCGTGCAGGAGAGAGCGAAAAAGCTCTTCGGTGCGGAGCACGTGAACGCCCAGCCTCACTCGGGAACGCAGGCCAACGTGGCCGTCTACATGACCGTCCTCAAGCCGGGGGAAACTTTTCTTGGAATGAGTCTGGCTCACGGCGGGCATCTCACCCATGGCCATCCGCTGAATTTCTCCGGCAAAATGTACAAGGTCCAGTCCTACGGAGTGAGGCAGGATACCGAGCAGATCGATTATGATGAACTGGCGAAACTGGCCGAGGAGCACAAGCCGCGGCTCATCGTCTGCGGCGCAAGTGCCTATCCACGCATCCTGGACTTCAAGCGAATCGCCGAGATTGCCCGGTCCGTCGGCGCATACTCCATGGCGGACATTGCTCACATTGCAGGCATGGTGGCCACAGGCCTTCATCCCAGCCCCTTTCCGCACATGGACTTCGTGACTACAACCACACACAAGACGTTGCGGGGACCGCGCGGCGGGCTGATCATGTGCCGCGAGCAGTTCGCCAAAGATCTGGACAGGATTGTCTTCCCGGGAACCCAGGGAGGTCCGCTCGTTCACATCATCGCCGCCAAAGCAGTCTGCCTGCAAGAGGCTCTTCAGCTGGGATTCGCCGACTATCAGCGCCAAATCCTGGCCAATGCCCGGACGCTCTCGCAGACACTCATTGAAGAGGGATTCCGCCTGGTCTCGGGAGGAACTGATAACCACCTCATGCTGGTGGATGTTTTCAGCCGCGCTGTCACTGGCAAGGAAGCGGAGCAGGCGCTGGAGAAGGCGAACATCACCGTGAACAAAAACGCCATCCCGTTCGACAAAAATCCGCCCATGATAGCCAGCGGCATCCGTGTCGGGACTCCGGCTGTGACCAGCCGCGGGATGTGCGAGAAGGAGATGCAGGAAATAGGGCGGCTGATCGTGCGCGTCTTGCGTGCGCCTGGGGATGCCGAGATCCAGCGGCAGGTTCGCCAGTCGGTCCTGGCCCTGACGGAACAATATCCACTTTATGCAGGAAGGCTGGCCTCCCTAGCGCGCTAGGATCGTGTGAGTTCTGCCAGTCCATCTGGAATGACGAATGACGAATGACGAATGACGAATGACGAATGACGAATGACGAATGACGAATGACGAATGACGAATGACGAATGACGAATGACGAATGACGAATGACGAATGACGAATGACGAAGCAGTGCGAGTAGGTTAACGACCGCTAATAGTCAAGTATTGCGCAACCTATTACTTGTTGGTCCGATTTGTACGACTATTCCGAGCGAACCTTTTCCCGTCTCGTTTTACAAACCTCAATCGAGATGATTTCATCCTGGGCTGACAAGTTGCGAATGACGAATGAAAATTGCGAGCAAGTGTTTTTATTCGTTATTCGTCATTCGTCATTCGTCATTCCAAATGGGCCTGTTTTCGTATGATTCTGCAATTGAAATGATTTTACCCATCGAACTTCAGGAGACACTCGGGCCCAACGGCGCCGTTGCAGCGAATCATCCCAACTACGAGTATCGTCCGGCCCAGGTCCGCATGGCCCAGGCTGTTGCAGGCGCCATCGATCAGCAGCACCATCTTTGTGTGGAGGCGGGAACCGGCACTGGGAAAACGCTGGCCTATCTTCTGCCGAGCATCTATTCCAACAAGCGCGTAATCATTTCGACGGGCACCAAGAATCTCCAGGAGCAGCTCTTCTTCAAGGACATCCCGTTTTTGGAGAAGGCCCTCGGCCGCAAGCTCTCCGTCTGCTACATGAAGGGCCGCAGCAACTATCTCTGCCTGAAGAAACTGGCCGAGATCGAAGGAGAGGGCTACCTCTTTTCGCGTCACGACCCCGAATACCTCGCCACGATCCGGGAATGGGTGCGGATCACTGAAACCGGGGATCGTGCGGAGCTGAAGGACCTTCCCGAGGATCTCTTGCTCTGGCCTCACCTTGATGCGCGGCGCGAGACCTGTACCGGGCAGAAATGCCGGGACTTCCAGGCCTGCTTTGTTACCAAAGTACGTCAGCGCGCGCTCGAGTCCGACATCGTCATTGTAAACCACCATCTCTTTTTTGCCGACTTGGCCCTCCGGCAGGGCGATTTCGGATCTGTGCTTCCGGAATACTCTGTTGTTATTTTCGACGAAGCTCACGAACTGGAGGATGTCGCGACACAGTACTTCGGCGTTACGGTCAGCAACTACAGGCTGGAGGAATTGGTGCGCGACGCAGAGAAAGCGCTGAATGAGGCGGGCGCTGGGTCTGCCTTCCTCACCGATCAGTTGGCGAAGCTATCCGTCCGGACGGTGGAGTTCTTCAGCCGGTTCCGAGGAAAAGAAGGGCGTTTCCCGATGCGCGAGTTGGGCACGGGACTGGGTGTTCGACGCGGGCCCGAAAACTCCCACAGGATAGACGACGCCTATCGCGATCTGCGCACGCAGCTGGCCGTGGTCGAGGCGGGCCTGAAAAACGTGCCGCTGCAGAGCGACGTCATAGAGGCGCTTGTGCGTCGCACTGCTGAACTCCAAGACGAGTTCAGTTTTATTTTCGAGTCCGCCTCCACCGAGAACGTGTATTGGTATGAGCAGCGCGGACGCGGAGCTTTTCTTTGGGCTTCTCCTATCCACGTGGCCTCCCTTTTGAACGAGCGCCTTTTTTCGCAGGTGGATTCTGCAGTTCTCACCTCGGCGACTCTTTCAACAGGCGGCAACTTTCAGTTCATCCGCTCCCGGCTAGGGCTCGACAAAGCGGAAGAGCTCATCCTTGGATCGCACTTCGACTTCACCCGCCAGGCAGTTCTCTACGTTCCACGCGACATCCCTGAACCCCGCGAGGAAGGATGGGTTAGGCAGGCGTGCTTCGAGCTCGAAAAAATCCTCGAGGCCAGCCGGGGCCGCGCCTTCGTGCTCTTTACCAGCTACAACCAGATGGAGCTTGTGTATCAGGCGCTCCAGGGGAGGCTGCCTTTTCCCATGCTTCTCCAGGGCGAAAAAAGCAAGGCTGGCCTGCTGGACGCATTCCGTAATACTCCGAATGCCGTTTTATTCGCCACCAGCAGCTTTTGGCAGGGAGTGGATGTTCAAGGGGAGAAGCTGAGCTGCGTGGTCATCGACAAGCTTCCTTTTTCTGTTCCCAGCGATCCGGTGGTTGCCGCGCGCATCCGCTTCATCAATGAGTCCGGCGGAAACGCATTCTACGAGTACCAGATTCCGGAAGCGATCATTCTCCTGAAACAGGGCTTAGGCCGGCTGATTCGCAACAGATCAGATCGAGGGATACTGGCGTTGCTCGATAAGAGGGTCCTGACAAAGAGCTACGGGAGGACATTCCTGAAAAGCCTTCCGCCCGCTCCGCTGACTCACGAACGCGAGCAATTGCGCAACTTCTTTTCCGATTCTGGATCACTCAATAGTGAGGGGAATCCAAAGATTAAGCCCCCAAGACCGCAAAGAAGCTGAAACAGATGCTCTTAGGCCTAGTAGTTTCATTTGGGGCTCCAGGCGAGGTTTATTGACACGTGATTCCCGATCGCCCTAAAATGGCCCGTAGGCTATTGTATTTCAACATGTTTAATAGGAAGTGATTGCTAGGAGGTACCATGTTTAATTCGATTCGCAAGCTCGGTGTTCTTGCGATTTCCTTGATTGGTGTCGCTCTGGTTCTCTCGCTGCCGGCGATGGCCCAGAACCGGATCATCAAGGGCAAGGTTACCAACGATAAGGGCGAGCCCATCGTTGGCGCGCAAATAGTAATTCAGGGACAGGACGTCAAGCGCGAATACTCGGTCAAATCGGACAAGAAGGGCGATTACTTCTACATGGGCATCCCATATGGCCAATACCGGGTGATATGCCGTGCCCAGGGATATCAGCCTGATTTTGTCCAGGGTATAACGCCCAGCATCTCAGAAGAGAGGGATGTCCCCTTTAAGCTGAATCCGGGTCCGGACCGCAAGCTCCCCTTCGAGATGTCGGAACAGGAACGTGAGAAGCTGAAGCAGGAAGCTGCCAAAGCAGAGAAGCAGAGGGCGGCAGGCACCGAGGTGAAGGCGGCCTTCGACACCGGGCTGAAGCTCTCCCAAGAAGGGCAGACTCTCTCCCAGGAGGGGGAGAAGCTCGCGCTGGAAGGCAAGAAAGAGGAAGCAGATAAGAAGAAGGCGGAGGCCGCAACAAAGTATGCGGACGCAATTGGAGAGTACAAGAAGGCCTTGGAAAAGGATCAGGAGCAGCCGTACGTTCTTGCCAACATGGCGGATGCGATGAGCAAGAACAACCAGAATGATGAAGCGCTGGTCACTTATCAGAAGGCCATCTCATTGAAGCCAGATGACGCCGCCATGTACACCAACATGGGCGTGCTTCTCGGCAAGATGGGCAAGACCGCGGAGTCTCAGGAAGCTTTCAAGAAAGCTGCGTCAGTGAACCCGGCGGCCGCGGGTCAGAACTTTTACAATTTAGGCGCGACGCTGGTGAACAGCGGGCGTGCGGCGGAGGCCGCGGACGCCTTCAAGCAGGCGATTGCGGCGGATCCCAACTTCGCCGAGGCTTATTACCAGCTGGGACTTTGCCTGTCCGGGAGCCAGGCCACAATTCCGGACGCCATCAAGGCGCTGCAGAAGTACATCCAGATTGGTCAGAAGGCCGATCAGGTGGAAGTAGCGAAGCAGTTGGTTTCAGTACTGCAGCAGAAGAAGTAAACCGGACTACTCGTCATCAGACGAGAACAGCTCTTCCGCGCGGCGGCACCCCACATCCGCGAGGCTCTGGAGTGCCGCCAGCGCGGATTCGGCTACCGCAGAGTTGCGGTCCTTTGCAAGCTCGTAAATCAATTCCAGAGTCGAGTCCTCAATCTCATTCGGCCTATGCCAATAGGCCACGGACAGTTCTGAAATGGCCTGTGCCTGAACCTCGGGGTCGCCATGCTTTGTGAGTTCCAGCAAAGCCTCGAGTGATCGCAGTCCACCCTGTTGCGCTATGGCTCCGAGGGATTCGACCATCCAGTGGGGTATCTTTCCGGCACCTTTGCTGCCTTCCCTGTCGCGCAGTATCGGCAGAAAGAAATCCGCCGCCGCATCATCTCCAATCGCGCCGATTGCCTCAATCACCGCTATCTGAAACTCCTGGGCACCGAATCCCTTTATCTTCTGGGATTCAACGAAGGCTTTTTTCAGCGGTTCCAGGAACTCCCGATCGCCCATGGCGCCCATGGAGTAGGCAGCGAATTCTCGTCGCTTGAGGTCTTTCTGAAAGAGCATGTCCAAAAGCGGTTCGTGGAAGCGGCGGTCGCGTAGAACTCCGATACGCGGGATGATCTCGAACAGGTCCTCCACGTCTCCTGATTTCATGATCAGAAGACAGTCCTGTATCAGTTCCTCTGAAAATCGGGGAGGTTTCTTACCTGAGGACCTATTTAAATCAGCCACTGTCGTGCGGGCCCCACGAACGTAATGTGCTTTGCATTTAAAAGGGAACTGAAATTATACGATGAAGCACTGCCGTTTCAAAGGCGAAATCACCCCCGCAGGCCTAAAGAACACGGCAGAGATACTCGGAAGATGGAGTCCCTGCGGCCTACGCGTCTCTCTGCTGGGGACTTCCTTTTTACGCGAGGTATTTCCTACGGCACTCGTCGGAGCAGAAATAGAAAACCCCCTTTTTATCCTCAAGCCGAACTGCCAGCCTGGGATCCATGTACATCCCGCATACCGGATCACGAACCATCTTGCTGCTCGGATTGCTCATCTCCTCAGGTCGAGGCTGCGCCCGCTTCCTGGGCTCGCCGAAAAGCATGCCGAGGAAACGCCGCACGAGCCAGAGGGCGGAGATGACCAGAAGTGCTCGCAAAAAGAATGCAAACATAGGCTAGGGTTGGTCGGGCTTACTTGCCCGACGAGCGGAGCTCACGGATTTTCTGCTCCAGTTGCGCTCTCTGAGGGAAGCCGGGATTGGACATGAGCAGATATTCCCAGACGGCGATCCCGCCGTTGGAGTCGTGCTTGCCGTCAATCAGGACGATCCCTTTGTTAAACAGTGCCTGGGGAAAGTCGGGGCGATATTGAAGGACTTTGTTCAGAAGTTCGAGAGCTTTGTCTTCCTGGCCCAGGTAATGGTAGGAGGTGGCAAGATCCGTTTCCACACCGGGATCGTGCGGTTTCAGCTTCAGGCTCGCCTCGTAGGCGTCGATCGCCTTCTGATATTGCCCGAGGTCGTAGTAAGTATTTCCGATCTGTGTCTTGTAGTCGGCGTTCCGAGGGTCGCTGGCGCTTAGTTTCTCCAGTTCCATAAGCCGGTTCACAGCGTCAATCGGAGGATGATTTTCGGGCAGCCTCATGTTTGCGGAATCCGGCTGCGCGGCCTCCTGGATGACAGGCCGATTCATGTTCAGGTACATGGAGGACAGAGCGACCCCGGCTAGGGCGAGCACTACGATAGCAAAAAGAATGTTTGTGCTCTTTTTCTCTTTAGTCATAGACAAAGAATGTTACGGAACTGTGTCACCCCTAATCAAGCACGACTTTTGGGGGGGTGCAATTAGAAGTGGGAGTCATCCCAACCCGGACAAGCCGGAACCAAGGAAGGATCGTGCCCTCCGAGCATTTGTGTGTGTTGTCCGTTGCGAGATTGACACTCACTTTTAATTGCACCCCTTTGGGAGGTAGAAGACGGGGATTAGGGTTGGTTCTTACTTTCACTCGTGTCTCGTGATCCCCAACCCCCAAGCCCCGACCCGTGCTTTAAAAGTGAGAGCGTAAGTCCGAGAACTTTTCCAACTCGATGAGACGTGGGTGCCTGACAGGCTCTTCGTGTTCAAGCACCCAGGTGTGCGGGTGCGGAATGTAAACCGCGTTCATCCCCGCCGAAATGGCCGGATTGATATCCGAACGTGGGCTGTTGCCAATCATCCAGGTCTTGCCCGGGTTCCAGCCATGCTTGTCCAGGAGGCCGCGGAAGACGGTATCGTTCTTCTCAGGGAGAATCTCGATTCCCTTGAAGTAATGCCGGAGGCTGGAGACTTCGATTTTCCGCATCTGCTCTCCGGGATCTCCTTTCGTCACAAGGAAAAGCACGTGGCGACCGTATAGGTAGGAAAGTGTTTCCGGAACCCCCTCCAGCAGCTCAAGGGGATGGTTCATGATGCCGAGCGCCATGAACTCAACTTTCTTCTTCAGGCTCTCGTCGGCATCCTCAGGGAGAAAGTTATTGAAGGCTTGGACGAGCGAACGGGTAAAGTTCAGCGTGCCATATCCATGGACGGGAATGTGGTCACGCTCCTTTTCGTTGAGGTGGAGGCGGAAGGTATGGGAATCCACGCCGAGAGGGCGCAGCAATGCCTGCACCTCTGCGATCACCCGCTCAAAGTAGATGTTATTCTCCCAGAGTGTGTCGTCGGCGTCGATCAGCAAATTACAGAATTGAGTCATTGAGCTATTGGGCCATCGAGCCATTGAAAAAACGCGACTGCGGTTTCGTTGTTTCCATCTGGAGACATCTCATCTTGAGGCTCTCCGAGGCATCGGAAATCTTAGGTTAGAGAATGAAGGTTACAAGAGCGCTATGCGCATGGCAAGGCGTGCGGAATTGAGCCATCGGGTCATCGAGCCAGCGAAGAAACCACAATACGGCCCCGTTGCTTATATGGATTGATTTCTCATCATCGGGCTTTTCAATGATTTAACGGCCTGATGGCTCAATGACTCAATTCACCTCTTGCGGCTGTCGACGATGAGGGTAACCGGTCCTGAGTTTGTGAGGGAGACGTCCATCATCGCCTGGAACTGTCCGGTCTGAACGTCCGGCACCATTTGGTGGGCGATCTGCACGAAGTCCCGGTAAAGCCTCTCTGCCTCAGCGGGAGGAGCCGCATCACTGTAAGACGGCCGGCGACCTTTCCGGCAGTCCCCATAAAGCGTAAACTGGGAAACGACCAGAAGTTGTCCACCGATTTCCTGGAGGCTGAGGTTTAGCTTCCCCTCGGCGTCGTCGAAGATCCGGAGTTCGACGATCTTCTTCGCCATCCACTCCAAATCCTCCCGCGAGTCTTCACGGGAGATGCCGATGAGTGCGAGGATTCCTTTGCCGATTTGTGCGATAGACACGCCGCCGATCGAGACTGAGGCATGATCCACTCTCTGCAGCACGGCCCTCATATTAAATCCAACCACAGAGACTCGGAGACCGAAGAGGTTTTCAGGCTCCGTGATCTCAGTGCCTCTGGGGTGCCTGAAATTTTTCGAAGAATTCGGTCAGCGAACGCCGGATGGAGTCCGCGTCGCCGGGCTTCTTCTCTTTGTCGACTAGAGAGAGCGGGGCAGACATGCCAAGAACGGGGAAGAAGCCGCGCTTGGAAATTGCCTCGCGATACTGTGGCCCGGTTTCGTAGTCGACCGCTCCCGTGGGCATGATGATCCTCCCCTTGTGTCGATCCCTCACAAATGGGGCCAGCAGGTCGCTCATCCCCTTTGGCCCGTGGGATCTTGCGGGGAAGATCTTCACGGCGTCCGGCTCAAGGCCGTCGTCTCTCTCGATGAAGTATTGCAGCTCCGTGGGAGTAAAGGCGGCCGGCGCCGCGAAGACATCATACTCGTGGCAGATTTTGATGAATTCGGAGCCTTCCCCGTACCCGCCCATCACGTTGGCTGGAGCCACAACCATGTCGAACCCCATTTCGATTGCGGACTGCAGCTCCGCTGGGTTGATAACAGAGCCAACTCCCAGGACCAAGGGCTTTTCGGGCGGAGCCGATGCGCGTAGCCGGGTGAGCTCTCTCATCCCTTCCCGCAGGATCGCCTCGTCGATCCGGAAGGTGACTTCCGCCACAAGTCCCGCGCTGTAGACCTCCTGGACAGTAACAACCATGTCTTCCGGCTTCTTGATGTGGTCCCTGTTCATCACGACCACCACGCCGGCAGCGCGCAATGCCTTGTCGACGCGGCTGCGATCGCGCTTGTATGTTCCGACGCTCTCTTTTCCGCGGGATACTGGAGTTGTCTGTTCTGGCATAAGATTATGGCTTTCGTTGGATATTCGGTTCACTTCAGAATAAATGCCCTACCGAAGTGCGACCACACCGCCTCCGGAAAGGGCTCGCTTGACCTCTTTTTCGACATCCCTTTGCATTACCATCGTTGTGTCGCCAGGCGTTTCCTGCACGCAGATGCCGTGGGCGGCGCCCCACTCGACTGCCGTCTGAATCTCATTTCCCTTCATGAGTGAGGCCGCTGCGCCGGAGACAAACGAATCACCGCCGCCTGTGCGGTCGGCAATTTCGATACCTTCGCGAACCGCAGCACTGTGGAGCCTGTCGGCCTTCACGTCGTAGAGCACAGCGCCCCAGTGGATTCGGTCCGCCGTGACGGCGCCGCGAAGCTGGGTACCAATGAGCTTCAGGTTCGGATAGTCGCGAGCCACGCAGCGGAGGAGACTCGCGTAGGATTCGAGCCACTTTTCAAACGGCGCATCTTTCGCGACTTTTTCACTCGTATAGCCAAGCGAGTCGTCGAAGTCACTTTGGTTGCCGACGAGGAAATCCACCTGGGATGCAATTCTTTTGTTGATGCTGCGGGCGCGGTCTTTGCTGGGTTCCACCTTGGAGCGGTAGTTCAGGTCGTACGAACGGAATGTCCTGTGCTTGCCCGCAACCTGCAAGGCCTCCAAGGCGAGCTCGGAACTTGGGGGGGAAATGAGGCTGTAAATGCCGCCGGTGTGGAACCACCGGACACCCATGCCGAAGAGCGCCTCCCAGTCCACGTCGCCGGATTTGAGTTCGCGCACCGGGGTGTGTGCCCTGTAGTATTCCGTCACTGAAGGAAGGACTCCTTTCCCTGCCCAGGTGAAGTTGATCCCGTTGTGGAGGGTGCCCTTCTGGTCGGTGCTGAACCTTCCTTTCCCGTCCGTCTGGAACCAAATGATGTGAGATGTGTCGACGCCAGCTTCGCGCAGCTGGCATTCGATGTTTCGGCCGACACCGTCGTCGACCAGCGCCGTCACGACCGCTGTCCTCATTCGGAAGCAGGCGGCCAATCCTTCTGCCACGTTGGATTCGCCGCCGCCGTGCCAGATGCGCGCAGAGCGTGCGCGGTGGAAAGGCACATCGCCGGGATCCAGGCGCAGCATGATTTCTCCCAATGAAACGCCATCGTATCGGGCAGCGTCGGAAGGTCTGATGCCGAGGTCTGTCATAAAGATTGCTCCGTCATGAATGAACGTTGCCATTCTCTTTCGAGCCATTCAAAACGTCAATGAAAAGACGATAGGGTTTGTCACGAAATAACAGGCCCTTAGGGGGTGCGAATCGGGGGCCAGGGGCCGGGGATCAGGGCCAGAATCCTCAGACTCCTGGCCCCGACTCCTAGCGTTGGATTGACAGGCAGAAAGCGAGGCGATATACTGCGCTTCCAGTTTTTGAGTCCTTATGGCTTCGATGATTGCTGTAAATCGAGACTGTGCCGGCCGCGGCGTGCGCCAGCAAATCACCCGCGCCCTGTCCTCCTCCGGCTTTGAGACTCTGGAGGGGGCAACCAGGTGAATCCCGATCTTCGGAACCTGATAGCCCTGCAGGATATCGAACTGAAGATCGCCAGCACACAAAAGCAAATTTCTGATACTCCCGCCAAAGTTCAAGGTTTCCAGGAAGAACTCCAGCGTCTCAAACAAGCTCACACGGAGCGTGTTGCCCATGCCCAGGAACTCACCAAGCGGCGGCGCACGCTCGAGGGTGAGGTAGACATGATGCGCACCAAGCTTTCAAAGCTCAAGGATCAGCTCATGTCTGTAAAGACGAACAAGGAGTACACCGCGATGCTGCATGAGATCCAGATGGCGGAGGAGCACATCCGCAGCGAGGAAGACAAGATCCTGGAGATCATGGAGGAGATGGAAACAAAGGAGCAGGACCTCGATTCAGCAGAAAAGGAACTCAAAGCGAAGTCAGCGCTGCTCGAAGCTGAAATTCGAAAATCCGAAACCGCAGTACCCAGCATGGAAGCGGAGATGGCGAAGTTGCAGGAAGAGAGGCTTGGCATGGAGTTGTGCGTCGAATCGGAGCTTCTGGCCCGCTACAGGCGCATTGCGGAAGCCCGGAAGGGGATTGCATTAGCCGAGGCCAGGGACGAACTCTGCACCGCGTGCCATGTCCGCATCCGCCCGCAGGTCTATGCAGACTTGCTCCGCACCGAAAACATCCACTCCTGTGACAGCTGCTCCCGCATTCTCTTTTCACGAGAAGTCCTCTAAGGGTCTGTCAATGAATAACGTTTGCACTTTGGCGCGAGCGCCGGGCGGGCAGATGCGAGGCGCCGCGACGCAGGCGATGTTGGTGCGCATCGTCGAGGAGCTGCAACGAAGCAGATGCCCGCCCGCCGCCGCGCCCCTCCGGGCTGCGGCCCGCAGGCCTGCAGCAAAGTGTAAACGTTATTCATTGACAGACCCTAAGGCTAAACTTATTCCGTTACTCAACGGGATCGTCTGTGTGGAGTGCAGCGATATGTCAGAAGGCTTGCTAACCGATTCCGCCGGGATTCACCGAGCTGTCGTGTTCCGCAGATTCTGCTTCGTTGCGCTCTCGCTGGTTTTTCTCGGTGCCCGCGCCCAGGCGCAGTCGGTTCTGATTCGATCGCTCACATTTGAAGGTAACAAGAGCATCGACGCCGGCAGGCTCAGGAGCCAACTCCGCGTATCGAGGGAAGGTGGCTGGTATCAGCCCGACATGCTCGGCATGGAATTGCAGAATCTCGAGAAGTTTTGCCGGGATGAGGGCTATCTGCACGCAAAGGTCGGTCCCCCTTCCGTGGATTTTCAGGCCGATCCTGTGAAGGGCCGCACCGCGTCAATCCGTGTGCCGATTTCCGAGGGCCCGCTTTTCACCGTGGGCCGAATTGCTGTGAAGAATGTCCAGGCTTTCAGTCCGGCGACGCTCATGCAGATGTGCCCGCTGCGCACGGGGCAGACCTACAGCCGGAAGAAAGTTGCGGAGTGGCAATACAAGATCGAAGATGGGTACCACACCATGGGCTACATCCGTTTTGAAGCCACGGTGCGTGAGGATATTCATGAACTGCAGAAGGTGGTCGACTGCACCCTGGAATGCAAGGAGGGAAACGCTTACAGCGTAGGCAAGATCACTGTTGTTGGTGATGAGTCGATCAACCGGGCGAACTTCAAGCGGCATCTTCTGGTGGGCGAAGGCGGGTTGTACAATCCCGAGGTGATCTCCCTGAGCATCCAGTTTCTGAATCAGATGAACGTCTACCGGCCGATTAGCGACTCCGATGTAGAAATCAAAATCGATGACGCCAAGAGCACGGTGGACTTGATTTTTCACCTCGCTCTCCTGCGAAAGCCCGGCTCCTTATAAGAGTCAACGAACACCGCAGGGTAACCGAGATCCTCTGTACTACTAAGCCGCGATTCTTTCGCTTCCAGGAAACGATTCTGGTCGCCTTTAGAATACATAATTGGAGAGAAGCAGGCAGAAGGCAGCAGGCAGTAAAACCACAGAAAGAAAAAACATCTGGGTTAGATACTGCCTGCTGCCATCTGCCTGCTGCCTACTTGAAACCACAGTCAAGAGTCTCTCCAGACTGATTGCTCACCACCGTTTCAGTTGCGGCCATTGGCTGATCTGTGTTTCCTGTGGTGTGAAGAAACCATAAGGTATAATAAAAACCGGGTTTAGAAATTCGAGGAGGCCTCGCAGCATTACCGACATTGCGGCGGGATTCCGAAGCCTTGGTGGGCAAATGAGATCCAGACTTATCTTGACAATTGCGGCACTTCTGGGTTTTCCGGGCGTCTGCGCTTCGGCGGCAGAGGCCCAAGGCCAGAACCCGCAAACCACGATCCGGACGGAAGTTGCTCTGGTAAACGTGATTTTCTCCGCAACGGATCACGGTGGCAAGCCGGTTCGGGCACTGACAGCCGACGATTTCCTGGTATTCGAGGACAAGCAGCCTCAGAAGATTGAGTACTTCAGTGATCTGAGCAAGGGCACCGAGGTTCCCCTGACCATTGCGCTGCTCATCGATACCAGCGGGAGCGTGAAAAACAAACTCACGTTCGAGAAGCAGACGGCAGCTGAGTTTTTCAAGGATGTGCTTCGCAGAAACAAAGATCTTGCCCTGATTATCCAGTTCGACTCCGAAGTCAACCTTGTTCAGGACTTCACCGAAGATCCGAACCGCCTGATCGCCGCTTTGGACACCCTGCAGGCTGGCAACAGCACTGCCCTCTATGACGCGATCTACCTTGCCGTCGACGACAAGCTCAAGGGCGAAACCGGGCGGAAGGTCATCGTGGTCATAACCGACGGAGATGACACTTCGAGCAAGTTGCGCAAAGAAGAGGCGATTGAGATTGCGCAGAAAAACGACGTGTTGATCTACGGCATCGGTGTGCGGGGGGATTACGGCGCCAACTTCGGAGTCCTAAAGAAATTTGCAGAGGAAACGGGCGGGAATTTCTTCTCTCCTCGAGCCAGGTTCTCGGAGATTCAAGCAGCATTCAAGGCCATCGGTGAGGATTTGGCGGGCCAGTACAGCCTGGCTTACAGCTCTACGAATAAGAAGAAAGACGGAACCTTTCGATCCATCGAGGTCCGCTGCAAAACGAGCGGAGTGCGCGTTCGAGCCCGCAAAGGTTATTACGCTCCCAAGGCGCACGATAGCTTCCGGAGCCAGCCCTAAGCGACTGCTTCCTTCCTCAGCCTGTACGGGCGATAAATGAAAAATGCGGAGTCGCGGTCGCGAGAAATCTGGTAGATCGCTGCGCGGCAGTTGTCGCATCGATCCAGATGATCGAAGACCTCAAGTCTCGCATCCAGATCCAGTTGCTTGTCAAGGAGTTGAACCAACTTTTCAAAGTTGCAGCTACTCATAAAGCCCCTCCGGATTTGTTCTACTACTCTCATCGGAGTCTTTTATTTGGGACATGAGAAAACTTTTTCGAACAAATCCTCGTCTAAGTGAGTATAAAAGGTCGATTGGGTTGCAACAGAAAAGCCCGGAGATTTGGTTATGTCTGCCGTGATATTTGAACTGGAGCGTAATCGCGAACTTCTCTCTCAGGCCATCATGGATGTTCTCAAATCCTGGCCAGAGCTGCATCGGAGGATCTTTGAACAGGCGCACTACCAAGGAGACTCCGTGGAGAAGATCTCCGGGTCCTTCGGCCTGAGTGCAACGGACGTTTGCATGATTCTCGAGAGTTGTGACAGGAAGCTCCGCTCGGCCCTGCGGAGCTTTCGCGGTGGGAGTCATGGTGCTGTAACGCACTCTTGCCAGAGACGTGCGGCCTTCTCCATCAGCGGCTGCTTCCGCTGACTCCTCGTTTTAAGGAAAACCACAGGGGCACAGGGGTCACAGAATTATCTGTGACCTCTGTGCTACTAAGCCGCGATTCCCTCCCTTCTAGGAAATGACTCTGGTCGCCTTTAGAAAAATTATTTGGAGAGAAGCAGACAGCAGGCAGCAAGAGCCCGGAAAGCAAAAACATCTGGGTTAGATACTGCCTGCTGCCTGCTTGAAACCACAGTCAAGAGTCACTCCAGACTGATTGCTTACCACCGTTTCGGTTGCGGCCGCTAGGCCGCGCCAGGTCTCTGCGGTGTGTGTTCTCCCCACCAAAAAGATTCAGGTTTTGTCCCTGCGGCCGATATGTATTCGGGAATGGAGCATCAATTGCTCTCTTCCCATCATAAGGTCACACGATGGACAACTTCATGCATCAGGGTGCCGCAGACATCATCATTCCCGTGTCCAACCAGTACCAATACACACGGAACCTCCTGGAAGGGATCTATCGTTACACAGACCATCCGTTTCACATTTTCGTGATCGACAATGCTTCAACGGACGAGACCGTGGATCTGCGGAGGATCTACACGCGTCAGATCACGATCGTAAGGAATCGTGAGAACCGGGGCTGGTGCGGCGCATGCAACCTGGGAATCCAGCTTGGGAAAAACCCGTATGTTGTCTTTATGAACAACGATGTGGAAGTATCCCAAGGGTGGTTGGGAAATATGATCGCATTCCTGGATACCCATCCCCGCATCGGAGCTGCAGGGCCGCTTGACTCTTCAACAAACGACTGGCAATGCGTGGACCGGGTGCGCGAGAAGATGGTGCCTCAGATTCCCCGCTTCCTGACCGAGGATCTGCATGAGCGGAATCGAATCCTCAAGTACCACTTTCATCGCACGGGCATACTGGTGGAAGGATCGCTGGCCTTCTTCTGCTGCGTTATGAGGCGCCGCACGATTAATGCTATCGGGCCGCTTGATGAAGCCTTCGTGGGGTGTGGCGATGACGACGACTATTGCCGGCGCCTGAGAAAAGCCGGCTACGTACTCGGCCTTGCTCTCGACACCTACGTCATTCACCACTCAAATCTTAGCGGCAAACCCGTCTACGATTTTGAGCGTCGGAAGGAATTTAGAAAGAAGAACCTGACCCGCCTCAGAGAAAAGCGCCTCGAGTGCTTTTGACCCGGATCGCCTGGTACTTTCAACCTAGCTTTTACCGATCCTTTACACAGCCCGCGAACCCGCTCCGCCATACTTTCTAGAATTGACTTTGGGCGTGGAAGGAGATCGATGTCCAAGATTGCAGACAGAGTACCCCTCGACTGGTTCAATCTGTCTTTTATCACGGCTGTTTACCTTCTGGCGGTGTTCGGGATATTCACCTTCAGCTGGAAGGCCTTGTCTGTGGCCCTGTTGATTTGGTGGATTACAGGAAGCCTCGGTATCGGCCTTGGGTTCCATCGCTTCCTTACGCACCAGGGCTTCAACGGCTGTCGTTGGGTGGAACGGTTGCTTACGGTGTGCGGTACCCTCGCAGTGCAGGGCGGACCAATTGCGTGGGTCGCCGGTCACCGGCTGCATCATGCACATTCCGACCGGGAACTGGATCCGCACAACTCGCGAAAGGGTTTCTGGTGGGCCCACATCGGGTGGATTTTCTATCGGGACTCAAGATTTGGAATCTTCGAAAACTACAAGCACTATGCCAAGGATCTGGTAGCTGATCCCTTCATCCTCTTCCTGGATCGCAATTACGTCTGGCTCCAGGTAGCTCTTGGGGTGCTTCTTCTACTTTCGGGCGGCTGGAGTCTTGTGGTGTGGGGAATCTTTGTCTGGCTCGTCTTCGGCTGGCATTGCACCTGGCTGGTCAACTCAGCGGCGCACAAGTTCGGGTATCAAAGTTACCAGTCGCGCGATGATTCGCGAAACTGCTGGTGGGTTGCGCTTCTGAGCTTTGGCGAGGGCTGGCACAACAACCACCATGCCTTCCCGCGCTCTGCGCGACACGGTCTGAGCTGGTGGGAGTTCGACATGAACTGGCTGGCGATTCGAGGCCTAGAAGCCCTGGGATTGATCTGGAATGTGCGCGCCAGCGAACATCTGCGAAGAGCGCGCGGCCACATAATACTAGCAGCATGACTTTGTGATCTCTGCGTCTCCCAGCAAAAGGCGAACAGCCTGGAGACTTAGGTTTAAAATGACGAATGATGAATACCCCACAGGGTTTTTTTATTCGTCATTCGTCATTCATTTTAGGGGACGTACATATAGCCTTTTCCCCGCACGCTGACGAAGTGGCGGGGTTGCTCCGGCTCCTCCTCGAAGTAGCGTCTGAGCCGGACGATGAAGTTATCCACCGTCCGGGTTTCCACATCCGAATGATATCCCCACACTCTCTCCAGCAGTTCCGCGCGTGATAGCACGCGATTTGGCTCCGAGGCCATGACATCGAGAAGTCTTGCCTCCAGCGCAGTCAACTGCAGGTCTCCACGCGGGCCCGCGGCGCTCAGCTGCTCCAGGTTGATCCGGTAGCCGGCAACTTCGATTTCCCGCACCGGGCCTTTGCTATCGGCATACCAGCCCCGGCGTACGAGCATCCTCCGGACGCGCAACAGCAGCTCGCGCAGGTGGAACGGTTTGATCATGTAATCGTCGGCTCCCACCTCCAGCCCGTGCACCTTGTCCTGTTGCGCCGAGCGAGCCGTGAGCATCAGTATCGGCAGTCTCTGATCTCTCCGGCGTACCTGGCGGGCCACCTCAAAGCCGTCCAATTCTTCTATCATCAGGTCGAGGATGATCAGATCGAAGTCTTCCTTGTCCTGCAGAAGCAGCGCCTCTTTACCGCTCGAAGTAGAGAGGACCTCGTATCCTTCCTGCTCGAGATTGAATTGAAGGGGACGAGCCAGGTTGACTTCGTCCTCCACCAGAAGGATCTTGGCGTGCTTTTTGGCTTCTGTGTCGCCATTCATCGCATCAAGCCTGACTTTCCGCTTGCGGCCTCAAACTCCTGCGTGCCGTGATGTCCCAGTATTTGCGGACGCGCGGCAGCCGCACGCTAAAGGTGGAGCCTCGACCAGGTCCGGGGCTGGCGGCCCACGCCTTTCCTTTGTGATCCCTCACAATATTGCGAACAATGTACAGCCCCAGCCCCGTTCCTCGCGTGCGAGTCGGGAGACCCTCCGTTCCTCTCCAGAACAGTTTAAAAACGTTCTTTAGATCCTTGCGGGAAATGCCGCTGCCGCTGTCAATAACATCCAGCCGGCAGCTTCGCAGATCGCGATGGAGCTTCAGTCGGATCATCGACCCCTTGGGCGAGTAACGGGCTGCGTTCTCGATGAGATTGGACAGTACGATGTGCATGGCGGAGCGATCGATGGCCACGCAGGCATCCGGCCCTTTTTCGAGGACTAGGATGTGACCATCCTTCTCGAAAAGATGCCGATCTTCCGACAGGACACCCTCGACAAAGTGCCTCATGCTTATCGGCTCCAGCCTGTACCTGCCCAGCTTGCGGTCGATCCTCGCTGCGCCCAGGATTCTGTCGATGAGAGTCGTCAGCCGCTCCGCGTCGTCGAGCATCATTCCCAGATACTCGCGCCTTTGATCTCCGGACAGGTCCCGCAGCGCCATGGTTTCCAAGGCCAACTGGATGGAGGCTACGGGTGACTTCAGCTCGTGCGTGACGCTGGAGACGAACGCCTGCTGCATCTGGTTCAGGCGGTGCTGCTTGTTCCAGTAAATGAAGATCAGGGTGGCGCCGGCCAGGATCAGCGCAAGCAGAATCCCTCCTACCACAAGGGGAAGCCAGCCAAATCCCTCCACATCAGCCTGGGCGCGCAGTCTCCCGGCCATCTCACGCAACTGGGCATGCTTCTGCACATACCATCGAATCCAGATCACCATCAGCAGGATCCAGAGAACCTGGATGGAGAGAAAGATGGTAACCGGGTGGTAGAGCCAGCGTGTCTTGAGCCGCAGAAACTTGATCATAATTACTATTTTACTCGGCTTCTGCCTCTTATCTCCGAAATTCAGTTCTTGCCGCGAAGTGCGCTAACCAATGCAGCCACGAATTTCACGGATTGCACGAAGTTGAAAAACCTATTTTTCGTGTAATTCGTGGCTGTTGTTATTCCTGGGAATCGCGCAGGATCCGCATTATGTCTTCGCCAAATTCGCGCACCCGCCAGCGGCGCATTCCCGGCAGCTCTGCCAATGCCTGCGGATCGACGGGCGGGAAAGCTGCCAGGTTTTCCAGGAAGTTGCCGGGAAAGACAACACCTACATGCAGACTCAACTCTTTGGCCTTAGCTTGGCGCCAAAGCTTTAAGTTTTCCAGGCGGAGCTTCGCGTCGGGAGAAGGCGGTTTCCATGGAACGCGGGCGGGCAGCTCCAGGTGGGACGGGTTTTCGGCCCTCGCTCTTTCGATCGTGCGCTGTATCTCGCCGGCGAACTTCCGCGCCACCTTGAATGAAATTCCCGGACGCTTGAACATCTCCTGTACCGAGCGCGGTGGCCTGCGAGCCAGTTCGATGAGGACGGAGTTGTTCATTACTTTGAAAGGCGGGGCATCCATTTCCCGCGCGTAGCGGTCGCGGAGCAGGTAAAGCGCGCGCAGTGCGGCGAGGTCCTGCAGGGGCAACTCTCGGCTGCCCTTGATCCGGCGGAATCCTTCAGGGTCGAATTCTCGTTCCTGCATCTCGGACGTGGCGGCGGCCTCGAATTCCTCCTGCACCCAGGACAGCCTGCCCTTTTCGCGCAACTGTTGTTCCAGCACGTCTCGCAACTGCAGGAGGTGGTGGGTGTCCATCGCCGCATATTCCAGCTGCTCCGATTGCAGCGGGCGACGTGACCAGTCGTCTCGCTGCCGGCGCTTGGAGTGGCTGATGCCCAGCAACTTTTCCATCAGGGGACTGAGGCCCAGATACTCGTATCCTGCGAACTGTGCGGCCACATGAGTGTCGAAAATATTGGCAAATGTAAAACCGTAGTCGCGGCGGAGGCAGAAAACGTCGTAGTTGGCCGCGTGAAAGACCTTCTGGACCCGCGCATCCGACATCACCGGCGCCAGTTGGTGCAGATCCGTGATTGCGAGGGGATCCAGCACATAGGTCTGCCGATCGGTAGATATCTGGATGAGGCAGACCTTTTCGAAGTAGTGATAGAGGCTGTCGGCCTCGATGTCGATGGCCATGCGCGCAGCGAGCGCCAATTCTTTCAGAACCTTCCGGAATCCGCCGTTATCGGCCACCCATGTAAATTGGGGCGGCATGGGCCCCGCGCTCGATGCAGTCTGAAACTCCATAACCTTGCAGAGGGTAACAGACAGATGGCGCATTTTACAAGCATCCCAAGAGATTGACGAATTACGATTGGAGTTGCCCGCAAATCGTAAATCATCAATCATAAATTACAAATCTGCGTGTTACGCTCTTGCCGCAGAGGAGGCACAATGAAGATAGCTCTCATACAGCAGCATGCGACGGAAGACAGGGAAGCCAACATTGCGCGGGGCATTCAATCCCTGCGAGTGGCGGCAGCGAAGGGGGCTCAACTCGTAGCGTTTCCCGAACTGGCCTTTCTCCGATTCTTTCCGCAGCGGAAGCGCAGCGATCAGCCGCCTCCCTGGGCCGAGACGGTTCCCGGACCCACGACGGACTGTTTTTCTGCCCTTGCCCGTGAGCTTGATGTGGTTGTGGTGATCAACCTTTTTGAAAGGGACGGCGACCGAACCTATGACTCCTCACCGGTCTTTGATTCGGACGGAACTCTGCTTGGTGTGACACGCATGGTTCACATCATGGACGGACCCTGTTTTAATGAAACGGATTTCTACCATCCGGGAGATCGCGGAGCCGGAGTCTACTCGTCGTCGTCGGGCCGCATCGGCGTGGCCATTTGCTATGACCGGCACTTTCCAGAGTACATGCGAGCTCTGGCGCTCAAGGGTGCGCAACTGGTGGTAGTTCCTCAGGCGGGATCGGTCGGCGAATGGCCTCCCGGCGTCTTCGAGGCAGAGCTGCAGGTGGCCGGCTTCCAGAACGGATATTTCACCGCGCTTGCCAACAGGGTCGGCCCGGAAGAATGCCTGACATTCGCAGGAGAATCCTTTGTGACGGACCCCATGGGGCGGGTGGTGGCGCGGGCCCCTGGAGGCGCAGACTGCATCCTCTATGCCGACCTGGACTTCGCACTGCTGGCGCAGTGCTCGGCGCACCGCCACTTCCTGCCCGACCGCCGTCCGGAGATCTACCCGCTGTAACGTTTTGAGGTAGCGGCGACCTGCCGATCGCCCCTACTGAATAACGCTCGCGCTACTCCGCCGCGGCGAAGCTCTTTTGGGGTGGCGGTAGCCTGTCTTTGGGTCCGGCCAGCCAGACATAGATTGTCGGCAGCAGCAAAACGCTCAGCACCAGATCCATTGTTAAGCCCCCCACAATGACAATGGCAAAAGGTCTTTGGGAGTCCGATCCTATGCCGTGGGACAGCGCAGCGGGCAGAAGGCCAAGGGTTGCGACAAGCATGGTCATCATTATTGGACGGAACCTCAGGACGGCGCCCTCGATCGCTGCTTCCTCCGTTGACTTGCCGCCTGCTCGCATCTGGTTAATACATTCGACCATGATGACGCCCGTCTGAACAGCGACACCAAAGAGGGCCAGGAAGCCGACATCGGAAGATACGCTGAAGTGATTCCCGGTAATCAGCAAGGCCAGCAGGCCGCCGATTGGGGCTACCGAGAGACTGAGCAGTACCACGGAAGACCATTTCAGCGAATCGAACATGGAGTAAAGGAGGAGAAAGATCAGAAGAAGCGTGATGGGGATGATGATCTCGAGGCGTCGCTCAGCCCGCTTCTTGCTTGCATATTCACCTGACCAATCTAGGTGGTATCCTTCGGGTAACTTGACCTTCTTCTGGACACCATTAATGGCTTCTTCCACCGCCTCTCCCAGGCTTCGTCCGCGCACGCTGAACTTGATGGCGATGTATCTCGATCCGCCTTCGCGATAAATCATGGAAGCCCCATCCTCGACCTTGATGGTGCAGAGTTGTCCGAGCGAGACACGTTCCCCCGAAGGCGCGAGGATTCGGATATTGGCAATGTCGTCCACGGTTCGCCGGTATTGTTCCTGGTAGCGCACGATCAGATCAAAGCGGCGCTCGCCGCTGAGTATCTGGCTTACAGCCTTTCCGCCCACGGCTGTTTCGACCGCGTCCTGAATGTCGCTCACGTTTATTCCAAAGCGGTCTGTTTTGGATCGGTCGACGGTGAGATTAACATTGGGCTGACCCACGACGCGGAATATGCCGAGGTCTGCGATTCCCGGCACTTTTTTCATCACGTCCACGATTTCATCGGCCTTCCTTTCCAGCTCTCTGAGATCAGTACCATGAATCTTGACAGCCAGCTCTCCCTTCACCCCGCTGACGGCCTCTTCCATGTTATCGGCTATGGGCTGGGAGAAATTCCAGATCACCCCTGGGATACTCTCCAGTTGGGCATCCATTGCTGAGATCAGCTCGTCTTTGGTCCGAAACTGAGGGCGCCATTCGGATCGAGTTCTAAGGTCGACGAAATATTCCGTATTGAAGAAGCCGGTAGCATCGGTGCCGTCATCGGGCCTTCCATACTGCGACACCACCTTCGTGACTTCAGGGAAGCTCGCAAAGATAAGGCGTGTCTGCTGAGCAACGCGTTCTGCTTCCGAGGGGCCGGTGCTTGAAGCAAGGGTGCCCCTCGCCCAGATTGCACCTTCGTCGAGGTGAGGGAGAAACTCTGAACCGATAGCACCGCTCAGGGCCGGATAAAAGGTAGCGGCCAGCAGCGCCAGGCAGGCCAGCAGAGTAATCCAACGGTGCCGGATGCACCAGCGAAGTTGGCGGCGGTAGGCTCCTGTGAAGAAAATTAGGATCGGGTTATGCCATTCCTTCATCTTCCTGCTAAGCAAAAAACTCGATAGGACCGGTGCCATAATCAGCGCGAACAGAAGCGCTCCTAGAAGGGCGAAGGCAACCGTCCACGCCATTGGCTTGAAGAGGCGACCCTCTACGCGCTGCAGTGTGAATATGGGTATATAGGCCGTGATAATGATAACAATGGCGTAGAACACGGGACGCTGAACTTCGTGAGCGGCCCTGCCGATCTTTTCCGCAAGCGGGATGTTCTCCCTGTTTTTGCGCGTCACGCTACGAAGGATGTTCTCGACCATGACCACGGAACCCTCGACGACCATCCCGAAATCGAGTGCTCCGAGAGACAGCAGGTTTGCCGGAATGTGACGCAGGTCCAATAGAATTGCCGCGAACAACAGCGAAAACGGAATAGTGAGCGCAACAATAAGAGCACTGCGTGCGTTTCCGAGAAATATGAAGAGCACCGCCACAACCAGCAGAATACCCTCCCCCAGGTTGTGGAGAACCGTATGCGTGGTGTAATCCACGAGATCGGTGCGATCAATGTGGGGGACGATCTTGACGCCCGGCGGCAGCAGATGGTCGTTTAATTCTTGCACCTTATCGTGGATACCTTGCAACGTAGCTTGAGGTTCTGCGCCCTTTCGCATCAGGACGATGCCTTCGACGACGTCGTCGTCAACGGCAACGCGGCCATCTTCATGGCGATAGGTTCTGCCGATCTGGCCGAGACGAATCTTGGGAGCTTGCGCAACGTCGGCCACATCGCGCACTCGCACCGGCGTTCCTCCCTGGACTTTCAACACCGTCGCGGCGATGTCATCGGTGGTCTTCATCAATCCGATTGCCCGGATATTAAATGCCTGTTGCCCATGTTCGATGAAGCTCCCCCCGGCATTCACGTTATTCGCCGCGAGCGTCTGCTCGAGCTGATTGATGCTTAAGCCATATGAAACCAGCTTGTTGGGGTCGACTCGAACCTGGTATTCGCGCGTCGCGCCTCCGAAGCTTACGACTTCGACGACGTTGGGGACCGATTTGAACTGTTTCTCCAGGTACCAGTCCTCCAGAGCCTTCAGCTCCATCAGATCGTATTTAGGGTTCGTGCTTTTCAACGTATAGAAGTAAAGCTCGCCAACGGGGCTGTAATCAGGACCGAGCTGTGGGTTTAAGCCTGGCGGCAGATTCAACTGCGACAGTTTCTCGAGAACCTGCTGCCGGCTTATCAGATTGTCGGCTTGGTCATCGATTGTCAGGGTGACCACCGAGAGGCCGAACAAGGAAATGGATCGTAGGTGTGTGAGGTGGGCAACGCCGTTGGTTTGCACCTCTATCGGCACAGTTACCTGCTGCTCGACCTCTTCGGCTGCATGCCCCGGCCACTGTGTGATGACCTGCACCCAAGTATCAGCAACATCCGGATAGGCTTCGACGGGAAGAGTATGAAACGATATCCACCCCCAGGTGAGCAGAACTAGTCCGAGCCCGAGGACAAGCAATTTCTCGCGCAACGCAAAATCAACAAGGTAGCGAATCATCTGTAGTTTTCTGTTTCTCGCTTAAAAAGTGGGACATTCCGATTTTCCAGCTTTCCTCTGCCTGTAAGACGAGCGCTACTACAGGTTGATGTGTTCGAACTAGTCAGGCGAGAGTGGAAAATCGGAATGTCTCCTTTTTTATTTCTGCTGCTCCAAGGTACTCGAGAACTGAAGCGCGTTGGACACTACCTTTTCGCCGGGCTGTAGACCGGCAAGAATGACGCTGACGCCGTCGGGCAGTACTGTTCCTGCCTGAACTTCCTTGCGACGGTAATTGTGATCACGCTGATTCAGGAAGACCCAATCCTTGTCGTGGAGCCGCAGGAGTGCTGTCGACGGCACAACCATCCGGTCGCGGAGTCCTTGAGAAACAAACTTAGCAGTGGCAAACATTCCTGGCCGCATCATGCCGTTGTTGTTTTCCAGCTCGATGCGGACCTTGGCCGTCCTGGTGTTGGGGTCGAGCATTTTTGCGATGTTGCCAACCCGGCCCCTGAGCGGACGATCGGGATAGGCATTGAGAAAAACCTCGGCGATATCTCTCAATCTCACCTGGGCCAGGTTGTTCTCGTAGACGTCGCAGAGCAGCCAGACTCGGGAGAGGTCGGCCACCGTGAAAAGGTTCGGCGAGTTGTCGAGTGACTTAACGCCCTCCCCGCTGGCAGTGTTCTGTTCGACGATGGTGCCTGATACAGGAGCCTTCACCTCGATAATGGGCGAAAGATCTTTCAGATCACCGCCCAGGAGACGGATGCGATCTTCCGTGGAGTGGACGTCCACTACCGCTTTTTGCTCGGCATCTTCCGCCGTTTGCAGGTCTTTTTCGGCAATGGCGCCACGGGAATAAAGCAGCTGGGCGCGTTCGAGCGAGTGGCGCGCGAGCAGCTCATCCGCCTGAAACTTCTTGTAGTCGGAGATCGCCTGAACGAGATCCTGGCTGCGGATTACGACGAGTACCTGACCTTTTTTTACGTCGTCCCCGAGTTTGGCTCGGATATCGATCACCTTGCCGCCCGAGAGGGATGTTACGTGAACGGTCCGCGTGACATCGGGCGATACCACTCCGTTCACCAGCAGCTGATCAGCGACTTTCCGTGTTTCGACTGGCGAGAGCGGGAACTGATCCGGATGATCTACCGCGAACAGATTTGGATCGGTCGGTGGCTGAACGATGGTCGGAGACGTCGCATCGGCCCTGGTATTCCCGGAGCAGCCGGCACTGATGAGTGCCGCCAGGATAATGGCTGCCATTGCCAAAGACAAGATGGTGTAGCTTGAACGTGTCATTGAATTACCTCCCGGCCGACGGCCAGGTTGAGCTGGTTGACCGCGGCCAAGTAGCTGGCAATCAGATTTCGATAATTGAGTTCCGTGTCGCGATAGGCCTTTTGCGCGTCCAGGAAGTCGAGAAGGGACGCGCCCCCCTTGGAGTAGGCGAACGAAACGGTGTCGCGCGCCTCGGCAGCCTTCGCGAGGTATTGATCTCGATAGGACAAGAGCAGCGTACGTACACTCCGGGCGGTCGCGTATGCGGAATCCACGTCGCGATAGATGCCGATGAGTACTGCGTCCCGCACGCGCTCGGTCCGGTTGATCTCTATGGCCGTACGCGATTTCTGGCCCTGGTTTCGATCATAGATGCGCAAAGGGATCGAGACATTAAATCCCATGGTATTATTTCCAGTGGGATCGCTCGGCGTACGCTGATATTCCAGCCCGACTACCGGGTCCGTCGACCCGTTCGCCCAGGCCAGCTTATTGTCGACCCTCGCTTTGTTGACTGCGGAGACCGCCGACTTCAGATCGGGGCGCGCATCGAGAGCGGAGTTGCGCGCCTCTTCCAGGGAAGGACGCAGATCGCGATAGGAGAAATCTCCCTTTACGTCGAAGTCGTCAATCGGCCTGTGGTCGTTCAGCATCGAAAGCAGCGCGATTTTAGCCTTCCTCAGGCTGACCCGCGCGTTTTCCAGGTCGCTTTCGAACTGCGCGCGCTGCAACTCGAGGCGCGTGAGGTCGACCCGGGCAATGTCGCCGGCCTTGAACCGTTCCCGGTTGACTGCGAGGACCTTGTCGTAATAGTTGATGTTGTCGGTGGCGAGCTCGAGAAGTGACTTGGCTTGGAGCACTCGAATGAAAGCATCGCGCAGCCCAAAAACCAGATTGCGCTCGAGGTCCGCCTGGTCGGTCGTGGCAATCGTGGTGGCCATTCGGGCGCTCTCATAGCGTAGGCCCCGTTTATTGCGCCGCTCGAGGAGCTGTTGGATCGTTTGCGTCCACTGGGCGTTGTTGAAGGCGCTCAGCTTGCTTGGGCTGAAGAGTAGAAACTGGTCGTTGGACGTGGTCAGAATCGGATTCGGACGAAGTGCGGCCGTCACCTCATTCGCCTGGAACTCCTGAATGTTTAGCTGCCCGGCGAGTAGGGTTGGGTTGTTCTTATGAAAAAGATCCTTCACCTCGTCCCAAGTGAACACTGTCTGAGCCCATGCAGGGCTCGTGAGCGATGCAACCAGAAACGGGATCATAAACGCGCGCCGGAAATGGCGTGGCATGATTCCTCCTCGAAAATGAATCGATTATGACTAAACCCACCTGCCCCGGGAGGCACTGCGGATCAGAACTATCCGCTCACCGTGCCATGCCGGCAGAAGACACCAATTGCAGAGGGTATAGAGAATTGGGTGCGTTAATCAGGATAAAGAGGACAGAGGAGGGCTTCGGGGCCTGCAGCTGCTTGCGCGATCCTGCGTCGGCAGTGTACCGAGCTCGCCGCAGATCAAGTCCCCGATCTCTGGACCGGAGACCGGAGTGCAGCCTGATGCCACGTCGATGGTGAAACGTGTTTGGGGCATCAGTCCGACGAGGCTGTCTGAAACTTTCCCCGATTGGAATTGATATGGAGTGTCAAGACCGAAGGGCAGGAAGGAACAAGGGCTTCCTTCATGAAAGTGGCCTTTGCCATCGCCCAGGTAGACCGCTATGGGCAGCAGTGAGGTTGCGCTCGTAACAACCAGATCCAGGTGGCTGTCTTTGTCCACGTCATAGGCGAAAATCCTAGTCCCGACTCCGCCATTGGCCAGCGTCAAGTAGGTTTTTGCCGGCTGGTTGGAGAATTGGATCTCAATGGTGTAGGCGAGTCCATGGGACCTGCCGATTGCCACGTCCGGCCAGCTGTCGCCGTCAAAATCAGTGTTGAAGATGGCCGTCTCGTTCTCAGGCCTCACCTGCTCACGAACCGAGGCCGGACTTGCTTCGGCGCATAGAGCAATCCTTCCCGGCACTTCCACGGTCAGGAAAGCCAGCAGCAGAATTCCCAGTTTTAACAGACGACACCCGCGCATAATTAGCCCCAAAACTTAACAAACCAGCCTGTTCCTGTCAATGAGTTTTTACCGAGTGCAAGGAGGAAACCAGGCCTGCTACTACAAACCAAGGAAATGAAAACAAAACTACGCCTGGGTGGAGTATTGTTACCGCTAAAAACTGCGAACCGTGCCGGAAATTGCTTCGGCGCAGGCCTCGCAGGGGTAGACGCGTTTCATGTCGATCTCTTCCACGTAAGTGCTCGAGCGCATGACGCACTCAAACTGGTGGCAATGGTAAAGCCCGAAGGTGTGACCCAGTTCGTGCACGGTTTCCTTTTCGAGCCTCTCCAGCATTAAATTGTGATTTTTGGGCAGGCCGTAGAACTGGTTGGAAAGCCGGTGGGTCGAGACAATTGCGGCCGTACCGTTCAGCTGCGCTTCGCCAAAAACGAAGGTGAGGACTGGAATGAACAAGTCGACATCGACCAAGGCAATCCGCTTCTTCGAGAAATCTTCTTTACCCTGAAGGACTTGGGCGAGCAGTGCGGTGGAGTTGCTCTGTTTTCTCGAGGCATCGTAGGCGCTGTCCAGCTCCAAATCGGCGCTCTTGAGGAGCATCGGAACTCCAAAAATGGATTCGAGGACATGCGCCATGCCGCGCAGATCGCGCTCCCGCAGAGACGATCCGTTGAGAATGTGGATTTCCGTAGGCAATTACGGTTTCCTCAGCCCGTATTTGTGGATCTTGTTGTAAAGCGTCACCCGGTCTATCTCGAGTATCTCAGCGGAGCGCGAGATGTTCCAGTTGTTTTGCTCCAGAATTGCCTGGATGTGGGTCTTTTCTATTGCAGACAAAGACCCTGAGTGCGGGATGTTGTTTTTCTCGGACAGGCGGAACGGCAGATCCTCGGGGCGGATAGCGGGCGGCTTGCCGACCACCATGGCACGCTCGATCGCGTTTTCCAGTTCGCGAACGTTTCCCGGCCAGTTGTAGCGGACGAGGACATCCATCGCTTCCGGCGAAACCGAGACAATGGGCTTCGCCATGGCGCGGGCATACTTCTTCACGAAATAGTTCACGAGTGGAGGGATGTCCGACTTCCGCTCCCGCAGTGGAGGAATGAAAATCGTGAAGACGTTGAGGCGATAGTATAGATCTTCCCGGAAGGTACCCTCGCTCACGGCTTTTTCCAAGTCCTTGTTGGTAGCGCAGATGATCCGGAAATCGACCTTGATAATCTCGTTTCCACCGACTCGCGCGAACTGCTTCGTCTCGATCACCCTGAGCAGATCCATCTGGGTCTTCACGTCAATGTTGCCCACTTCATCCAGGAACAACGTCCCTTGATCGGCCAGCTCGAGTTTACCCTTTCTCCGGTATTGGGCGCCGGTGAAAGCTCCCCGCTCGTGGCCGAAGAGCTCGCTTTCCAGGACGCCTTCCGGCATGGCGCCGCAGTTGATGGTCACGATGGGAAAATAACGGCGCTCGCTGTTGCTGTGAATGGCCCGCGCGATCAGCTCCTTCCCGGTACCGCTCTCGCCACGGATCATGACCGTCGTGTCCGTTTTCGCCACGGTCTGAATCAGCTCGAACACCTTCTGGATCGCAGGCGACTCGCCGATGATCTCGTCGAGCTTCGGGAACTCCGCGATCTGCTCTTTCAACTTCAGGTTTTCGTTAAGCAGCGCGCGCTGTTTGATTGCGTTGTTGATCAGGTGCGACAGGTAATCGGGATCGACGGGCTTTGTCACGTAGTCGAACGCACCCATCTTCAAGGCCTGAACAGCCGTGTCTACGGATGCATGCGCGGTGATGAATATGATAGTCGCCGTGGGATCGATCTCCTTGATGCGCTGTTGCAGCTCCATGCCGTCCATTCCCGGCATCTTGATGTCGAGCAGAATGATGTCCCATCGCTGGGCCTGCAACTGGCGAAGCGCTTCCGTCGCGTTTTCGGCGGAGCCGACATTAAACCCATCCTCGAGGAACCACTTGGTGAGTGAGTCCCTCACTACCTTTTCGTCGTCGACAATTAAAAGCGATGTCCTGGGGCTCATAGGGGCCTCATATTACTATCGAGAATTGCATGATACAGTGACATTCTCCAATCAAGGGCAGGGGCACGGCGCACCGTGCCCCTGCTTCCTTTGTCGTCACCATATTCACTGAATATCGTTGTCTGCGGCTTAGCCGCGTCAATCACTCGACCTCAGACGGTAGACCGCGAGGAGAGCGCCTCTTTTGACTCCACCCTTGGATGACTCATGGCTGCCGGGGGAAAAGTCAGGGTGAAAACAGTTCCCTTGCCTGGCTCGGACTCCACTGAGACGTTGCCGCCGTGCCGTTCGATGATTCCATAAACGATGGACAGGCCCAAGCCCACCCCTTTACCTTCCTTCTTGGTGGTGAAGAACGGCTCAAAGACGTGAGGGATGTCCTCCGATGCGATGCCCATACCGCTGTCGGCGACTTGAATCCTCAGTTCGCCTGCCTGGCCTTTGCTTACCTTCAGGTTTAGCTTCCCCCCCCCAGGCATGGCTTCAACCGCGTTCACGAACAGCGCGACCAACGCCTGCTGGATCTGGCTTTCGTCGCACATCAGGGTTGCGTCGGGCTCGGAGATGTCGGTTTCGAAATCCACATTGGAGATCTTGAAGTGATGCTGCATGAGCTGCACGGCCTTGTCGACGATACTCTTGATCGGCACAAGCTCGATTTCAGCTACCTGTTTCTTTGAAAAGAGAAGCAGGTTCTTGACGATGTTTCCGCAGCGCTGAACCTCCCGGATGATCAGTTCCATGTCCTCGAGCATCTGGCGCGCCGGCTCCGACTCGCTCTCCGTTTTCCGGAGCCGCTTCGCGATCAGCTTGGCGTAAGTCAGGATGCCTTCGAGCGGGTTGTTCAGCTCATGAGCCACTGTCGCCGCGAGCTTGCCGAGGGAGGCCATTTTTTCTATCTGGATGATCTGCTCGTTGATCTTCTGAAGCTCCGCCGTCTTTTCGCGGATGCGGTTCTCCAGGGTCGCGGACCAGGTTTTGTTCTCCTCCTCGGCTTTGCGAAGCACACGGGTCATTTCGTTGAAATTGGCGGCCAGTTCGCCTATTTCATCCGTGCTGCTGAGCGGGATCTCATAATCAAGGTTGCCGGACGAGACTTGTTGAGTCCCTTCCATGAGTCTGCTGACCGGGCGGTGTACCATGACGAAGAGGAACAGCCCGGAAGCGCACATCACGATCAGCGTCATCACTGCGGCATAGAAAATGAGCTTCTGCCGCGCTTGGGCGATGTTGGAGTCGACCTTCTCCAGCGACATGCGTACATCCAGCACGCCGAGTACGGTTTTGTCCTCAGGATGAGCATGGCAGGAGGCGCTGGAGCAGGAGGGCTCGTTTCTTATTGGGTTGATAAGGCCGACAAGCCGGTGCCCTGTTGCCGCCGTGTAAATCCGGGCGCGGTTGCCGATAGGGAGCGACTGAAGCGGCTTGGCGCTGTCATGGCAGACATAGCAGGCTTCGGCATGCATGTCCACAGTGCTCATTTCCTCCGATTTGTTTGTGGAGAAGATGATCGCGCCGCGCTTGTTGTAAATCCTGATGCCTTCGACCCCGGGTTCCCGGCCGATCGTCGTTATGATCTGATAGACGTCCTCTTTGCGATTCAGCAGCATGCTATACCGGGTGGAGTTCCTGATAACGTCGCTGACCCGGTCGGCGCTGTCGATCACCTGCGCCATCATCTGGTCAGTGCTATAGCGGATGGAGAAATAGGAATATAGCCCGAAGAGAGTAATCAGGAGAAGGCAGGAGCCAACTAAGACTCGGAAGGTCAGGGTATGGACAAAACGCATAATGAACCGGCACTACTCCCACATCTCGGCAGTGGAATCGTACCATGAATGGTTCGATAAGGGGTAGCTCTTGATTCTTAGTGGATAAGCGGGAATTAGAAGTTAAAAGTCATCACCACAGAGGATCAGTGGCCAGTGATCAGTGGCCAGTCTGACCACTGACCACTGGCCACTGAATTCAGCAGAACGCCTTTTTTAACAAGGCGAAATACTTTGTGGGACCGAGCATGTCGGCGATGTTCTGGAGGCGCTGTCCGCCATCTGCAAGGGTGACCCCGACGGAGTGGTGGCTTGCCGAAGTGGCGTTCTCGAGGTAAGCGAGAAACTTATCCTGATCCCCGGCGTACTTCGAGTCCGCCTGCTCTCTGCTCATCAAACCCGGCTCTTCAGCCGAAGGCGCCTCCGCTTCCAGTTCTAACAGCCAGCCTTTGTCGAAGGGTTGGCGGCTGAGCAGGTGAGGTTGATTCGCCAGGAGAGGGTTCGTGTTCCGGACGATGCCGTTCAAGGGGGACTCCATGGGTAGAGTGCCTCCCTCCATCACGATCCAGAGGCAGGTTTCGCCGCAGTTGATGCGCTGCCCGGCTGACGGAAACACGATTGCCTTGGGAGCGAGCAGCGCCGCGCTCAAGCCGGGCTCAATCCCAACCTGAACCAGGTTGCCGCCGATTCGCTTTGCCCAGCAATGGTTCCGGCTGTATAGGCGATCGTCCCGCAGTTCTTGCTGGTCTGTGAAGCTCACCTTCGGGTTGCCGTTCTCGTCGCGCTTCCTGGGCAGATGGTTGCGAATCGCGGCATCCAGGGGACAGCTGTCGCATTCGAACTCCCGGTCGCACAGCTGATAGGAGAGAATCCCCGCTGTCATCCAGACGCAACGCATCTCCTCCGGTGGGACGATATGCCACTTCTTGTTTGAGGGGCTCATGGAATTCACCGCGTATCAGAGTTGATCGTGCTCAGAGACAAGTGTCAAATCTTGAATCCAGGCTTCGGTCGCCGGCTTAAGCTGCAAGTCTTCCTGCACCGCCGTCTCGTGCTCAAAGACCGGCAAGTGCTTTGCGGCCAGCGAGAAGGCAATGAAGCCGGCAGTGACTATGGCTAGCGTAATCGACAACTCCATCCAGGAGGGTGCGTAACGGGTGGCTGCCGAGGCCTGCAGCCCGGTAATTGTAACGTTCAAGCGATCCATGACGAACCCGAGGATGATCATCACCGCCCCGAGGAACAAGCCGCTCCGGCTCCGACGTACGGCAGGAAACGTGAGGAGGATCAGGGGTGCTATCACCCCAACGATCATCTCCGCCCAGTACAGGTATGTTTCCGTCCGGGGGACGAACAGGAGCGAGAGAATGCGCCGGTTGTAGACGTCCATGAAGCGCATCGTCAGGTAAACGCCCAGGACTACCACTGCTATCTTGCCGATCTGCATCAGGAGATCCATTTCCAGACTCTTCCTGAAAGCACGGGAGCTCAGGGAGGACTCGAAGATCACCATGGCGCAGCCGACAGCCAGGGAGGAGACAAAGAAGAACAGAGGCAGGTAGGGCGAATACCACAGCGCATAGAGCTTATAGGGCGCGATGAGGTAAAGGGATCCGAGGGAGGACTGGTGAAGAGTGGAAAGCAGGACTCCGGCGATCACGATCGGTATCGACAGTTTCTTCAGGATCTTCAAACCTCGGGTCAGGTTGAGTTTTTCCAGAACGATAGGTGCGAACTCCAGGGCCAGAACCGTCGTGTAGAGCATCACGCACCAGGCCACCTCGAACATGACTGAGTGAGGATTCCACATGATGATGGCGTGCCAGATCTGGAACGGTCTGCCTAGGTCGTAGAGCAATCCGACGATGACGAGCAGGTAGCCGAGAAAAGCCGTCAGGATTGTGGGACGGAGGATCGGCTCAAATTTCCTGACGTTGAAGATATGAACCGTCGCGCACAACGCGAATCCTCCCGCCGCCAGGCCGACTCCGCAAAGCACGTCAAAGCCGATCCAAAGCCCCCAGGGGAACTTGTCGCTTAAATGAGTGGAGCCACCCAGCCCTTGGGTACAGCGCACGTAGGTCGAATAAATCCCAGCCGTCAGGATGATGGCTGCCACAACCTTCCAGAATGTAACCTTTGATAAAAACTTCTGCATATCAAGCCCCATGTGCAAAGTCTGTATGAATGGTCTAATGATTCTCGCTGCTGCCGCCCTTTCTCGGCATCCTTCCCTCAGCCCTGGCTACCTCTTCGCGCCGGTTCGTGATCCACCAGACACCGGCCAGGAATACACTACCGACACTGACGATGCTTGGGATCTTCTCGAGCGCGTTCCACGTCAGGCTGGGCATAGGCGTCTTGTCGAGTTGGGTGTTGAAGCCGAGCTTCTCGAACGGAACCGAAGTAATGTAGAGGATGGAAGTACCGCCGGCCTCCTCCTCCCCGTAAATCTTGTGGACATACTTGTCGGGCTCCGCGTTGATCCTTGCGTGGGCTTCGCGGATCAGATCGTCGCGATTGCCGAACTTCGTCGCTCCTGTCGGGCAGGCCTCGGCGCACGCGGTCTGGCGGCCTTCCGCGAGGCGGTCAGCGCACAGCCGGCATTTCTGGACGCGCGGCTTCGTGCTGCTCCACTCGTAGCGCGGCACCTGGAAGGGGCACGCCTGCATGCAGTAACGGCAGCCGATGCACTTGCTTTCGTCGTACAGGACCGGCCCCAGGGCTGTCTTCGTGAAGGCGCCAACCGGGCATACCGAGACGCAGGCCGGCTCTTCGCAGTGCTGGCACAGCCGGCGCACGAAAACGTCGCCGTGCTCTTCGAGGGCAGTGTAAGCCGTAGCCGAGAGCCTGGTCTCCTTGCCTCCTGCCAAATGATTCTTTTCCTTGCAAGCATCCTGACATGCGTTGCAGCCGACACAGAGGGTGATATCAATGAGCATTGCTTTTTGCGGGATCATGATCTTGGCGTCTCCCATTACTGAATCTTCAGGAATTCGTCTTCAAACTTCTTCCATGCTGATGCATCCAGATGCCTCAGCACCCCGGCTACAGGCGCGCCGCCGTCCTGCAAGGCCGCGGGTGCCAGCGCTCCCTGCGCCCCTGCGCCGGCGAGCAGATCACGCAGCCTGCGGAACTCCTTTCCCATCCACGCGCGGCTCTCTTCACCGAGCATGAAGGCACGCATCTCCTCAGCCCGCTTCGGCTGGATGGTATAGGCCCATCCGTTGCTGAAGAGCATTTTGCGCATGACCGCAGGATTCCTCTCGAGCTCAGGATTCAACGCGACGATCTCACCTGATATAGGGGAGCGAATGATCAATTGGCGATCCCCTTCGCTGAGCAAAAGCAGAGGATCTCCCTTGTCTATATGCTCGCCGACGGTTCTCATGAAGCCGACCTCCGGGTTGTCGAGCACGCTTCCCACGAAATCATCGACCCCCAGCCGGACCTTCCCGGACGGGAAAAGATTCAGCCAGGTGTGCGATTTTGCGAAGAAGACCCCTTCCGGAATTCGCAATGGATAAGTCTTGTCGATTGCCTGAGGTGCCGGAGCCGCCAGAGCGCCGGCTTTTCTCGCCTTTGCCCGCTGAACGACCCAGTCCACAGTCAGGAAAAAAATAATGGTCGCGACTACAAGTATGGGTGTCATGGTTTTATCCCTTGGCTAACTTTGGTTTCAGTTTGCCTGGAGGAGTGTAGCGGGAAAAGCTCTTGCGCCAGACTTTCCCATGCCTCATCTCCCAGAGTTTCCCCCAGGTTGCCGATGATGCGGCCGCCATCCTGAAGGACCGTTCCTAATCCTGGCGAAAGAAAGATCTGAAACTGAGCCAGGACGCTTTCCTTCCACCGGACGGCCAGGGCGCCGCGGAGCAGGTTCCGGCTTTCCAACTCGAGGTTCTCGGGATCGATCCGTGCAATCCAGCCTCGATCCAGTGGAGATTCGTTTACCAGCGCCGGATCCACTCTCAGCCGATTGTTGACCTCTTTGACGATTCCCGAGAGCGGCGATACCACGGTGATTGCCCTCTTTCCCCTCCGTAGCGTCACCAGCGGCTCGCCCTGGCGCACTCTATTGCCGGCCTCCGGGATCGAGACGCCCTCGACTCGCCCAATGAAAGACTGGGCGAGCTCGTCCACTCCAACAATCACCTGTCGAGGAGTCATAACTCTGACCCAGCTGTGGCCGGGATGCAGGAAGCGCTCCGCCATCGAAGATATTTTGGGGACGAGCCCCTTCGACGACTGAGCCTGATCCGACGCACGCTTCCGCCGGCTGCGCAGCACTTCCACGGCGATGGAAAGCACCAGTGTGAGAAAAACTAAAATGAGTACCATAAGGACATCCGTTCCCTAATTTGCTGCCGACTTCCTATATGAAAGATTCGTGCCACAAGCTCGCGACCTGAGAACATTTAATTAATATACTGATAATAAAAGGGTTGCTGAATTTGAGATACAATGGCGGGAAGATCGCCCGCAGAAAGAGTGTTTAAAATCTCAACGGTTGGATTCGGCAGGTGTGGCTTGCCGACGTAAGATGCTTCAATATCAATAGATAGTCTGGCGTTGAATTATTCAACCCTGATTGTTGAGATATGCAACGCTTTGGCTGCCTGGAGTGTAGATTGGCAAAGCAGCGTCCTAGGAATTATGAACGATGGCGACTCACAGGTCGACGGTCAGCCCGTCGCTGGCTAGTTCCAGATCAATTTCGGAGCGCCGCGCCAAGACCTCATGGCCGATATGCGTCAGGATCATTCGTTTAGCGGCGAAGCGTTCGCGGTTTTCAGCCAGTCGTGGATAATCGAGGTGAGAAGGAATCCGCGTCTCGTAGAAGCTGCACTCGCAGATGAAGAGGTCGGCCTTCAGCGAGCGTGTGACCAGTTCTTCCGTCCATCCGGTATCTCCGGAGTAGACGATTCTTCGTGCACCAACCTCCACGCTGAGGCCCAAGGAGATCTCCCGTTGCTGATGCGGAACGCGGAAAGGATCGACGATGACGGGCCCGAGTTGCACACGCTGATCCGGCAGCAGCTCGGTGAAGTCCAGCTTGAAGGGAAGTTCCTGCATGGCGTCCGGATACATGGTTTCGAAGAGAGCGATCACTCTCTTGCGGGTTCCTGGCGGTCCCGCAATCCGAAGGGGCCGGCTGCGCGCTTCGATGTACGTGTATTCCAGGAAGAGGAAAGGCAGTCCGGCGAAATGGTCGCCATGGAGGTGGCTGAGGAAGACGGTATCGATAGGACCGGATGGAATCCCGTCTCGCTTGAGCGAGGCCAGCGTGGCTGATCCGCAATCCAGCAGGATTGAAGTCTCGGGACATTGCACCAGGTAGGCGGCCTGATGACTTCCGCGGGCTGAGAATGCGTCTCCTGTGCCCAGAAATATCGTACGGACGTTTGTCATGGCGGGAGTATATCAATTTACGATTGACGATTGAAATCACCGCAGGCAACCGCTCCTTTTAATCGTAAATCGTCAATTCGTTGCGGCGATGATAGAATTTCTCCTCTTGCTGAGAAAGAGGCGAAGTGAACGCGGGGCAAAAACCGAGGAAGATACTGTTGCGAAGTGCAGGGCAAGCAATCGCCGACTTCGGCATGATCGCAGAGGGCGATCGCGTGCTGGTCTGCCTGAGCGGCGGCAAAGACAGCTTCACCATGCTTACGCTTCTTCAAGATCTGAGGGGGCGCGCTCCCGTGCACTTCGATCTCCTCGCCGTTAATCTTGATCAGAAGCAGCCCGGGTTTCCAAGCCATGTACTCCCCGACTATCTCAGTGCGCAGAGGATACCTTTCCGAGTCGTACAAAAAGACACTTACAGCATTGTTAAACGTGTCATCGCGGAAGGGGATACCACCTGCTCCCTTTGTTCCCGGCTTCGGCGCGGGATCTTATACAATATCGCGGTCGAAGAAGGCTGCAGCAAAATCGCTCTCGGTCACCATGCCGACGACATTCTGCAGACGTTCCTGCTGAACCTGTTCTTCAACGGCGCCCTGAAGTCGATGCCTCCCGTGCTCCACAGTGAGGACGGGCGCAACACGGTGATTCGTCCGCTTGCCTACTGCTGGGAGAAAGATATCGCTGCCTTCGCGGCGCTGCAGAAATATCCGATCATTCCCTGCGATCTTTGCGGTTCCCAGGAGCATCTCAAGCGCAAGCGTATGCGGCGTCTCATAGAGGAGCTTGAAGCTGAGATGCCCCAACTGCGGGATTCAATGCTGGCGGCGCTGGGCAGAGTCGTATCCTCTCGTCTCATGGATCGCAGGTTGTTCGATTTCATGGAGCTCCACCCCCAAACCGGGGATATAGCGGAAGAACTGGACGAGGCGGTTGGATTGAACCCTTGAATCGCGTCATTGGGCCATTAAGCCATTGAAAAACGGGCTTTCCAAAGAGAGTTTTTTCAATGATTCAGTGGCTCGATGACTCAATGACTCAATTTTTTCCAGGGGCGGTCGGTGACCAGATCCGGGTATTGGCGCCGGAATGTAGTGGCGATGTGACAATTCCAGCAAACCGGGAGATGAGTGTCTAGGATCAGGTGCAAGTCCTCATAGCGAATCTGGCTCCACTCCTTTGTGCTGTGATCCGGTGCCATGAGACCCGGCTTATGTTGCATCCAGTCGATCTCTCCGAAAGGCTTGCCGCAGAGAATGCAGGTTTTGTTCACGTACCAGTTGGCAAGTTTCTCCCTGACGAGACATCCATCGGGCGAGGTTTCGATCTCGCGCAGGCAGTCCTGGCCGCATTGTTCGCGCTCGGGCCAGTGGGTGCAGGATTTCAAGCGCAGACCCGGCGAATCAAAACTGGCAAGCGCTACGTGAAGAGCGTCCACTTCTACGGCTGCCTGGCTGTTGTCGGCGGGGCAGGTCACAACTCGAGGTCCGCGGAGCTTCAGATACTGGCGTGCCAAAGAAACCGCGAGAAGAGCAAGCGCTGCGAGTACCACGACCACGGACGTGATCCAAAACATCGTCGAGATCATGTCTACTCCTCCCTCCCTTGTCCTCCGGCAATAGTCGAGCCAACCGCCTCGTTTTTTCCTGAAGACTCGTTATCTTCTGCAGCGCCGCGTTTTGCCGGGATCCTACGAGTCTCTTAAGACGAACGCGGCCTGGGGATTTCGGGGTAATTCACCCAAACCGTCCGGGAGAAAAGACCCTTTGCATTGAGTCATCGAGCCATTGCGCCATTGAAAAACAAGCTTCCGAATGGCGATGCGGACGACAGAGTGGACTATCACATCCGGCGGATCATAGAACCCGAGCCCATCCTAAAAAATGACGAATGACGAATGACGAATAAAAAAACCGACGAGATATTCGTCATTCTGCATTGGTCATTTGGTTAATGGGGGAGGTATTTGCGAAATTCGGGAGGGGGATCTGTTTCAAAAAGGAGGGGCGTTCCCTGCGTCGGATGTGTGAAACCGAGGCGGAAGGCATGCAGGGCGATCCTTCCAAATGGATCGACCGTGCTTCCATAGGCCTTATCTCCCACGATCGGATGTCCTATTTCGGAAAGATGGGCGCGGATCTGATTCTTTCTTCCGGTTTCGAGCGTGACTTCGAGGGCTGTCCAATTCTGAAGCCGCCGCAACACTCGCCAATGTGTGACGGCGTGTTTCCCCGCTCCAATCTTGGAGGTCGAACGCATCCGTTTAGACCGGTCCTCAGCCAGATAGCTTTGGATGGTTCCGCGGCCTCTTGCCACATGCCCCTCGACGATGGCCCAGTATCTCCGCTCTATATCGTGCCTGTGGAACATATCCTGAAGTTTTTCCTTTACGCCTTCGGATTTCGCGAAGACCAACACGCCGCTGACAAACTTGTCCAATCTGTGAACGATAAAAAGCTTCTGGCGGGGATCACGCTGTTTCAGATGTGCGCGCAGGTAGGCATAGGTGGTCTGTTCCCGTTCATGCTCGGTCGCCACGGTGAGGAGGCCGGCGGGTTTGTGAATGACGAGGAGATCTCTATCCTCGTGGATTATTTCCAGGCCGTGAAGCAGAACTGCAGGTGCAGTCTTCTCCCCAATATCAATAATGTCCCCGCGCCGAATCAGATGGCGTGCGATTTTACAGGGCTTGCCGTTGAGACACACCCGTCCCTGACTTAGCATTTGTCGCAGGGTACGGTTGGACGCACCCGGAACAATGAGTTGAAGAGCTTCCAGTAGAGAACTCGCAGCGGAGCAGACGACTCTCACCTAGCTTCGATTGCAGATGAGCATCCGGGTACTGTCGGCGAAACGGACCGTGATCTTATTGGGCGGTGTGAAGGACTGGACGCATCCTAAACCGAAGTGTGTGTGCTCGATCCAATCCCCCTCTCCGAAGCTACCCGACATGCTGTAGGTCTTGTGAGGTTTGGTCGAAGCCTCCTGCATCACTTCTTCCCAGGACTGACGGGTCTTCTTGGGTGTAGCTGATTTGGTCTTTTCGGATTTCTTGGCGGTTTTCGCTAACGGCTTGGTAGCTCTATAGTTATGTTCGCCGCCGCACGTGTTGCACTTTACACGCCGGGGCTTTACACCCTGCAGGGCTGCTACCGTATGGGCGAGAACCAGCTTGCATTTAGTGCAATAGGCCTCTACATCCGATCCAACCGCGATCTTGGTCATGGGCAATCCTCTAATTGTTTCCTAGATATACAAAGAAATACTATCACATATGACCGCCGGATGGGGCAGGAATGTATAGGTTTTCAGCAACGCCCCTCAGGGCTTCTGGGCGATCGAGCTCAAGAAGCGACGCAACTCATCCAGGGTTTCCCGGATAATATGAACGTCTTCCTCGATCGGGGGACGTGGCTCCTCAGGTGGGGGAGATAGAACTGCGGCGATTTTTTCTTCTGCTGAACGAAGCTCGCTCCTGAGCTTCTCATCCTCAGAGTGAAGCGAGGATATGTTGTTGCAGATTTCTGTTATTCTCTGGGAAGCTTCATTGGCACTTGCGCGGATCTCATCAAGGCTCTTTTCGAGTAATTGCTGCTTCTGCTCGATGTGGGTCAGTTGTTCAAAGATTTTGGACAGGGGTGCAAGTTCTTTTTTCAGCTTGAGCTCGAGGGCAGCCCGCACTTCTTCTATCCGATCCGAGTGCATTTTCTTGAATCCGGCCATTTCCTCCGTGATGGCACCTATATCTCGGGAAGGCGCAGGCGATAGTGCCTCGAGCGCTTCCGTGCGCTGCAAGGTTTGTCGGACTTCCGCGCTGAGCGCATGAACTTCTGTTTCAATATCCGGGATCCGGTTCGAGACGGCTTGCTCCTGCGTCATCTTTGCCCGATCTAGCTGGTGCTCCAAGGACTCTACCTTGTTGAGGAGTATGAGATGGTTCTTCTTGAGCTCACCGATTTCTGAGTAGCGCACGGTCACGTTTTGAAGTGACGCGCGTAGTTCGTCGATGTCCTTGGAGGCTTTTTCCAGTCCGGGTGGAGCATTCTCCGCCTGAGTGCCGCGGTCTATCGTCAGGTTTGCGACCTCGCTGTCCAATTCCGTGACACGCTGCACGAGCTTGCGCAGGGATTCGATAATCCGAGGATCGGTTTTGGGCGCGGGTTCTATTGGCAGTGCTTCGAGCCTGGCATCGATCTGTTCCAGCCTCATAAGAATTGGAGCAAGGTGATCTTCGAGCAATTCTTCTTTCAGTCTCTGAAAATCTTCGGGAGAGGCGTCGGCCGGCGGAGCCGGTGGGTTGTTTGCACGCTGTTCGAGGGCGTTCAGACGCTCCAGCGCCTGCTCCAGGTTGTCCTTAAGCTTTTGGTCGAGGATGCGGATCTCTCCCCGCAAGCGTGTGCGTTCGGCCCGCTCGAATTCCACGTCATTGAACCGCCGGTTCAATTCCTTGAAGTTATGGCGCAAATCGGCAATTTCCGCCGGGAGATTTTCAACATCGGGCGTGGGGGGCTGCACTATTTCCGGGGCCTCGGTAACGACGACCCTGGCCGGTGTATGGAGCGCGTAGTATTTGCTGAAGACAACGCCGCACTTCCGGCAATCCAGCCTCTCTTCTTCGGAATATCCGCACTTAGGACAAATCACGGCAGCAGGTCACAGATCGCAAATTGGTTGCTTCGCATGGAGAACATAACCAGGAAACGCTCCCGGCGACTCAAAAACCGCACTCTTAAGAAATCGACCAGATTGGAGTACTACTTGAGACTATATTTATCTCTGTACCAGAGAATCCCAAGGATTGTCTTCCCATCTGTTATCTGACCCGTGCGGATTTTTTGCAGGCACTCCGCGAGAGTGTTGGCGATCACGGTGATGTGCTCTCCCTCCTCAAGGTGCTGGAGGACGGGGGTGAGGTTGCGGGCGGTATAGAGGTGGATCACTTCGTTGCTGATGCCCGGGGAAGTATAGAAGGAACACTCGTAGTCCATGGTGCCTGCCCTGTAGCCGGTCTCTTCCTCAAGCTCGCGCAGCATAGTTTCGAGCGGCGGCTGGTTGCTGTCCAGCTTTCCCGCAGGAAGCTCGAAAATATATTTCTGTATTGGGTAGCGGAACTGGCGTATGAGAAGCAGCCGGCCATCGTCCAGGACCGGGATTGCTGTCACTCCTCCTGGGTGCTGTACCACTTCCCGAATCCCGGTTCCACTGGAAGTGAACTGGACGGTGTCGACGCACAGGTTGACAATCTTTCCACGATAAACTTCCTGATGGTTCAAAACAACGGGTTCGGGGTTGTCTTCCATATCGATTCCACGGAAGCATATGCCCACATAGCCACGAATTGCACAAAAATCAGCCGCTTTAGGGTCTGTCACGAAATAACAGGTCCACTTTGGCGCGAGCGCCGGGCGGGCAGATGCCCGCCCGCCGCCGCGCCCCTTCGGGCTGCGGCCCGCAGACCCGCTGGCTTTGTTGCACGCTCCTTATATACCGCAGGGGATATGCTCGTCGCTCGCGCCTCGCCATCGGGCCGGGGGCCAGCAGCAAAGTGGGCCTGTTATTTCGTAACAGATCCTTAGTGCTTCCGTTTATTCTTCGGGCGGGGCGGCATTACAGGGGACTTGCCGATGAACTGTTGCGATATCTTTTTGAAGGTGACGAATTCCGGATCGCAGTGAACCAGCACTGCCTCCCGTACGATTGCGGTCGCTCCAATCCAGGCATCCGCGGCCGAGAGCCCTCCTTCAGCTTTCAGCGCGGCGGCAGCATCGAGGATTTCAGGTTCGCAGGATACCCATTCGACGCTGAAGGCATCGAGCAGGCTGAGCGCCTGGCGCGCGGCTTCTTCCCCCTCCTCACGCCGGATGATGTAGAGGAGTTCCATCCGGGTCATGAAGGATATGAGCACCGGGCGCCCGGCCTCGGCCGATTTCGAAAGCAGATCCTCCAACTCGGCAGCGCCGGGTTCATCTCCACGGAGGGCCAGCAGAGCGGATGTGTCGAAGACGTAGCGCATCCTATCCGGCCTCTTCCTGTCGCCGGTCGCTACGCCTGTCATCCAAAAGAATCTTTACCAAACCCTTTCTGCCAGAACCTCGGAACGCTTTCAAGGGATCGGCCGGCAACGGAATAACCCGTGCCGTGCTTCCTTCGACTATCCACTGCAACCGCGTATCTGGTCCGATCTGCAGTTTCTTTCGGACGTCTGCGGGCACGGAAACCTGTCCGCGTTTGGTCACTTTGGTAAGCATAATGCTCATTCTACAAGAAATGGCGGCTGATACAAGTAGAATGCATAACACTACTTGTGAATCGGATTTTTTTGCTGGCGTTATTGTTCCTGCCTGCTGGCTGCTGCATACTGCCAGCTGTATGGGCGAGATCAAGGTTGAATGCTATGCAGGCTACAAGGCGGATCAGCGCCCGCTCAGGTTCACTCTGGGCGGGAACGTATTCACGGTAGAGAACGTTGAAGACCAGTGGTACAGCCCTTCCGCGATATACTTCCGCGTCCGCGCAAACGACGGCAACCTCTATATCCTCCGTCACGACGAAAACGAAGACAGCTGGACCCTCGATGCCTTCCGGGCCGGCACCCGCGAGCCCCGCCAGTTCAGCGAGCCATGAGGAGCGCTCGGTGGCCGCTTGTAACCCGGCAGTTCTTGCTCTGCGGGTTGCTGATCAGAAACGACGAACTGCACAATCGCATGGGTGGTTATGATGGTGATAAAATGCGTCTCCAACGGCCCCGTGGCGCTGCTGGGGGAGTAACAGACAGCACATCCTGTTGTTCTTCCGGGAGTGCACTCGTGCAGCTTGCTTGTTGCTCCCTGGCCAGCCGATGTCTGGCAGCGAAATTCAGTGAAATTGATGCCTGCAGCTTGCAGCGCTGCGTCAAAACACAAACAACATCCCGATTGGAAAGGTCCAAAGGAAAATGACCAAGAGACTCCTGGGCGCGGCCGCGCTCTGGTTGGCTGCGGTCAGCGCTACGCCGGCGGGCGAAGTGGCAGGCGTGAAGATGGAAAACACCACCACTGTGGAAGGCAAGACCCTCCAGCTGAACGGCATGGGCCTGCGCAAGAAAGTGATTTTCAAAGTATACGTAGCCGGCCTCTACCTCGAAAGCCGGTCGAAAGAGGCGTCGATCACCATTTCCTCGGAGCAGATCAAGAGCATTCGGCTCCACATCCTGCGGAACCTCTCGGGTTCTGAATTGGCTGCGGCGATCAGTGACGCATTCTGGATGAATGTGACGTCGCCCAGGAGCGCTTTCGAGGCGCGGCTTCAAAAGCTCACTACGATGTTTTCGAGCGTCGTTGTTGGGGACGTCATCACGCTGACCTATGTGCCCGTGAAGGGAACGATGTTCACTGCCAAAGGGCAGCAGAAAGGGGTCATCGAGGGCAAGGATTTCGCCGATGCGCTCTTCGCAGTCTGGCTCGGAGACAACCCCGTCCAGGCCGACCTGAAGAAGGCACTCCTGGGTAATTGAGAATTGGCGCGTAATCTGCCATGCGGAATAGTGCCGACGAACGCTGATTGTGGATAGTCGGAATAAGCCGCTTTTATTGGATTGAAGCCCTCTCCCTACCGGAAAGTCCATCTGAGCGAAAATCAGTGTATCCGAGTGAGGCGCTGGCGGCCAATGGGATTCCAGGATTAGCTGAAACCTGCCCAACAGGATCGAATAGGGAATCATTGATTGAAAGTCAGGGGATACCTCGGCGCATCAATCCCCTGTGTGAAACCGCTCGACAGGGAACGGAAAAACGGGCGATCAGGCTGCGGGTCGCTCGTAACGATGATGAAGCCCACCCACTTTTGGAATCTTGACGATCCTACCTTTATCGGGAGGCTGTTCGATAGCCCTCCGCCTACAGCAGCATGCGGAGTGCTTCCAGCACGTCCGGTTGATCAGCGGCGATCAGGACTCGCGAGAGATTCGAATCATGAGGTGTCATTTTCTGGTGGTCAACCCTGTAACACAGTTGACCTATGCCCACTTCAAGCCGGCTTCTCTTTCAATCGCTCGGAGATCCACACCTTAATGATGGATTGGCGGGTGACTCCAAGACGACTGGCCTCTTTGTCCAAGGCGTGGATCATCCAGGAGGGGAAGTCCACATTCACCCGTCTCTGTTCCTGGTTGACCCTTTTGGCACGGGCCAGATTGAGGTATTGGGAGATGTCTTCTCCCTTGTCGAACTGCCTATCGAGATCCTTAGCTTTCATACAATTCTCTTTCTTCGTCGCGCGATCGTCTGACGGATATGATCCGAATCCGTTCACCTTTGGGGGTGACGTTGGCCGACCAATGCTTCTCACCAATCCTGCCGACCACAATATTCCGCAGCTCATCCGTGAGTCGGTGCCTGCTGTAGTTGAGGGACGCGTTCAGTTTGGTAGTTTCGTGTGGTAGGGTGATGGGATTCTAATCTGGAAACTCTATTCTACAGATGCGACCCCGTTCACTTTTCAGCACGCCCGGCCAATCATTTCGCGAGTTCTGTATACTTTAAGTTAGCTGCTGAGAATGACGTTATAGTGGCTTGATGTCATAGCGTCATAGCGTTACACTCTGGATCGGAGGATATGATCCATGAGCGATATGGTAACCCGTTCTACGATCTACTTTGAGCCTGACCTGCATCGCGCACTGCGGTTGAAGGCTGCGCACACCCGCCGCTCGCTTTCCGATTTGGTAAATGAGGCAGTCCGGCAGGCTCTGCAGGAGGACCAAGAGGATCTAGCTGCATTCGAGGCGCGAGTGAACGAACCGTTGATCAGCTACGAAGATCTCCTGAAGGATCTCAAGAAGCATGGGAAGATATAGGGTCGTTTTCCGTAAATCCGTCGCCCAAGATCTGCGTCGAATCCCCAATAGTAACCTTCGGAGAATCCTGGCTACGATTGACTCATTGTCAGAAGAGCCTCGGCCAGTGGGAGTCGAGAAGCTATCGGGACAGGAGAAGTACCGGGTGCGGCAAGGAAACTATCGGATCCTATACGAGATCAAGGACGACGAGGTAATCGTGGTAGTGGTGAAAGTTGGACATCGAAGAGATGTGTATCTGCGCAGCTAACAATGCGCTTCAGCGGACGCGAAAAACCCGCGCCGCTGAGCGCTGGCGTTAGACGGACGGACGTCGAGAGGTGAAACCATGACCGCGGGAGGCTGGGAGCCGCCAGGACGTGAATTCGAGTATGTCTTTCCGGAACCCGATCCTGGGCTGGTGATCGATCTGCCTCACAACTTGGACAGCGTCGCGCCCGAAATCGAACGGCATCGCGTCGTCGTCGTCGATCGGCTTGAGTAGGGCTTCGCGCGGGTTCCGTTTCGGGTCGTCGATAGGGAGTCGGTGGCCTGGAAGGCCAGCTGGATGTGGGTTGCCGCAGCCCGCGTCCTGTGCGGCTGAGCAAATCTATCGTCGCCCTTCCCTGGCAGCAACTGTGATCGTTGTTTCGAGGAAATGGGTGGTCCGGCTGCGCGGCAGTGAGGTTTTCAAGTCGACAGCTGCGCAAGATTTATTGTCACGTCGGGCTGGAGCGTCGTGAGCAGAGTCGATTTCCCCACTTGCCGGGGTCCAAGCAGCAGAACGCTGCGTCGATGCCGGTGGAGACGCAAGGATAGCACTCTTTCATACATGTGGGTAAAACAGCACCTGTTTTACCCAATTACAAGAAATGATTAGATCGCATGATGCGTCGGCCCCGCCATCAATCCCAAAAAATTCAGCGAGCTCGCTTACCCCCTCTTAGACCGGCTTGCATCTCCTGCCGTTGCCATAAGGTCGGAGCCTGAGCATTTTGGCTCTCCATCAGCCATTCGGGTTTTCCGGTCCCATCCGCCTTAAACGCGATAAACGGGCCCGAAAATCGAGCGCAAGCCCCTATTCTGCCCCCTCAGTCCAGACCAAATGTTGGAATATGAATTACTTCGCCAAGTCCGACCCTTATCTCCAGGAGGAATAGTATCGTCCAGAGGGGTCGGGTGCTTCATGGTACAATGTTGCATTGTTAACCCGGCTACTATCCCTTAGCACTATAAGGAAATCTACGTGAATTCCAAGCGGCTTTTTCTCGTGGACGGAATGTCCCACATCTACAGGGCCTACTATGCCATCCGCGGTCTGAGCAACTCGAAAGGGCTTCCCACCAACGCGATTTACGGTTTTACTTCGATGCTGCGCAAGTTGATTCAAGATGAAAAGCCCGACTACATCGGAGTTGCCATCGATCTCGAAGGACCGACGGTTCGGCATGAGAAGTTCGAGGCCTACAAAGCGACGCGCAAGCCGATGCCGGAAGATTTGGTTCAGCAGATTCCCTACATCCACCGCGTATGCGAAATCTTCCGCTTGCCGATCCTCTCCTATCCCGGCTACGAAGCCGACGACGTGATCGGCACCCTGGCCGGACAGGCTGTCAAGCAAGGCCTGACCGCCATTATTGTGACCAGCGACAAGGATATGCTGCAGCTGGTTTCCGACCATGTTCTGGTTTTGGATCCAATGAAGGACAACATGATCCTGGACTCCTTGAAAGTGGTGGAGAAATTCGGGATTAAGCCGGAGCAGGTTCCCGATCTGCTCGGCTTGTGGGGCGACACCGTAGACAACATTCCGGGCGCGCCCGGCATCGGCGAAAAGGGCGCCCGCGAACTGATTCAAACATTCGGCACGCTGGAAAACTGCCTCCAGAACTGGGACAAGGTTAAAAAGAAAACCTACCAAACCAGTCTCCGCGACAATGCCGAACTCATTCGCATGAGCCTTGAACTCGCCACCATTCAAAAAGAGTTGCCGCTCGAGCTGGACCTGTCTGCCCTCGTTCTCTGTGAGCCCGACCGCAAAGCCGCATTCGAGCTGTTCGCCGAACTCGAGTTTAAATCTCTCATGCGGGAGTTCCTCGACGAGGAGAAGAGAGAGCCGCTGAAAGGCAGCCGGCTCACAGGCAGCGCCGCCCGTGATTTTCTGCAGGCTATGAATCGGCAGCCTCGCATCTTCTTCACACTGAGCTATCAGCAGGGAACATTGAATCGCAAGATGGCTGAAAGAGCCTGCGTTCAGGGAGAATCCGGAGATGCCGGAGTGATCGATCTGCGGGATGAGGCGCTTGCCGGAGAATGGGCAAGGCTCATGCAGAACTCCGCACTGAAGAAGATTTGCTGGGACGCCAAGCTCTGTCTCCTCTCCCAGGAGTTCCTGGGCATCCGCATGGATTCAAACGTCGACGACGTCATGCTGATGGCCTTCCTGACGGCGTCGCACATCGGCGACTACTCGCTCCGGCGTTGGGCGCTCGACCAGCTGCACGTCTCTCTTCCGGAAGAAAAAGCCAACGGCCGGAACACCCTGCCTGGATCGTCTCCCGGCGCCACAGTTGAAGACCTTTGCAGCCGGCTTGAGGCGGTGCGCCGACTCCATGAGATCCTCAGCCCGCGCCTGGACGAGCTTGGGCTGCGCAATCTGTACGAGGAGATGGAACTCCCGCTTTTTCCGATCCTTGCCGACATGGAGCATGTCGGGGTAAAGATCGAGCGCTCCATGCTGCAGAAGATGTCCGGCGTCATGGAGAAGCAGCTGGTGGAGTTGACGACTAAGATCTACGAGGCGGCCGGCACGGAGTTCAACATCAACTCCACGAAACAGCTGGGGGAGATCCTTTTTGAAAAGCTGAACCTGCCAACCCTCAAGAAGACCCGGAAGACCGGCGGATACAGCACCGACCAGGCCGTCCTGGAGGAGCTGGCTGTGTCCTATGAGATCCCGAGGTTGATCCTTGAATATCGGCAGGTTGCCAAGCTCAAGTCCACTTACGTGGATGCTCTGCCGGCCCTAATCCATCCAGAGACTGGGCGGGTACACACCTCGTTCAATCAAACAGGGGCTGCGACGGGCCGCCTGTCCAGCTCTGATCCCAACCTGCAAAACATTCCGGTCCGCTCGGAACTCGGGCGCCTCATCCGGGGAGCCTTTGTCCCCGAGAAGGGGAACCTGCTCATCTCGGCCGATTATTCGCAGGTTGAACTGCGAGTCCTGGCGCACCTTTCGGAGGATGCAGTCCTGATCGATGCCTTTCAGCGAGACGAAGACATCCATGATCGCACGGCGAGGGAAGTGTTCAACGAGCAGCAACTGGCGAACCGGGCCGAATGTCGCCGGATGGCTAAGGTCATTAATTTTGGAATCGTTTACGGCCTGTCGGCTTTTGGGCTGGCGCAAAGACTGGGCATACCACGAGAGCAGGCCCAAGCCTTTATAGACGCCTATTTCCAACGTTACAAAGGAGTTAGAAGCTGGCTGGACAAGACCCTGGAGGAGGTACGCAAGACCGGACGCGTTAGGACTTTGTTCGGCAGGATTCGCCCGATCCCCGACATTCACAGCAAGGAATACAACACGCGGCAGTTTGCCGAGCGGACGGCAGTCAATAGTCCCATCCAGGGCACGGCGGCGGACATCCTCAAGTTGGCCATGATCCGTCTTCACAAGTCTTTACAGGATCGGCGGCTCTCGGCTAAAATCATCCTACAGGTTCACGACGAACTGGTTCTTGAGGTCCCCAAGGCGGAGGTGGAAGACACTCGAGCGCTCGTCCGGGATGAGATGGAACACGCCACGACTCTTCGCGTGCCCCTCAAGGTCGACCTGAATGTCGCCGATAACTGGATGGATATGAAATAAAAGCGGAACCTGAGGCCTGCTAAAGCGTGTAAGCATATGTTACTGTGGAGATTGGGGAAGAGAGAAGTGAATCCTGACACGCCAAGCGAAGCCCTCGAAATCCACGGCTTCGAGATTGATCTGCCGCATGCAGCAACCGGCACTGACAACGATCTGGTGCGGGAGTTTATCGCTGGAAACGACTCCGCGTTCACCCAGCTCGTCACGAAATACAAAGACGCGCTTACCAATTATCTCAACGTAATGGTTGGCGATTATGACATCGCGGTGGATCTCTCCCAGGAGACTTTTCTGCGCGTCTACAAGAACATCGGGCGTTATAGTAACATCTACCAATTCTCGACCTGGGTTTACCGGATTGCCACCAACCTTGCCATCGACGAGATGCGTTATCGCAAGCGTCGGGGCCAGGTTTTTTACAGAAATGTCTGGGGCAGCCGGCAGGCGAATGATGAAGAGGGGCCGGAGTTCGAAATCTCCGATGCCCGGAGGAGCCCCAGGGACGAGATGTTGCGCAAGGAAAGCGGCCAAGTTCTCGGCGATGCTATTCGGTCGCTGCCGCAGAAGTACAGAACGGCATTCGTCATGAAGGAAATTCAGGAACTTCCCTATGAAACGATCGCCAGGACGCTGAAGTGTTCGCCCGGCACCATCAAGTCAAGGTTGCACAGGGCAAGGGAGCTCCTACAACGCAAGCTCGAGCACTACCTGTAACTTAGGATTATGGACTGCCGCAAGTTTCAAAAAAAACTGGAAGATTACCTGGAAGGGGGGCTGGACTTTCCCGGCCGCTTCGGAATGGAGCGCCACGCCCAGCAATGCTTTGGCTGTGGACATGTGATGGCGGATGCGCAGAAGCTCGGACAGATGGCAAGGGAGCTCAAGCGAGTTTCAGCGCCGCCGAGTTTTGAGGCCGAGATTCTCAACCGGATCCACGCCCAAGGTGGGCGCTCCCGATTCTGGAGTCTCCGCAGATTTTGGATCTACGGCTTTGATTATCCCTCCTGGCGTCTTGTGGCGCTGGGGGCTTCGGCGCTGGCCTTTCTTGGCTTTGGCATTTTCATATCCGCCCACTGGGTCAGCCACGACCATCAGACACCCGCCTCTTTGGTTCCCAGCACTCCGACCTCAGTCCTCTCCTCCCGTGAGAACACCGGGTTTGATCCCGCGAACCTGAGGCCATCAGCGAGTTACGACTCTGCTGATGCTAAGAACTTTGCTCCGGTGACTCTGAGTCCCTCTCGCAAACGAGGTGGCTATTCGATCGAGGAGGAAGGTTTCGCCGGACAAATAGAGCCTTCGGAGTATGAGGATTATTTGGTTCCTGGCCCGGGTGATCGCCAGATGATCGTGCGGTTGCCTAAGACCATTCGCATGCGGTATGGTCAACCTTCCGAAGATTACTATATCCGGAATGTGAGCCACTGAACCAAGCTATGCTCAGCTCAAAACTCGGCCATAGAACCTATCGATCTCGATTTCTGACTCTCGGGGCTCTTCTCGCGCTGAGCGTTTGCAGTGCTGTGGCAGGTGAGGAGGAGCAGAAGGGTTCAAAGGAGCAGGCAGAATTCACACTGGTCCGGCTGAACATCACCACCGAAAGCCGCGGGTCAAGTGAGTCCGTCGAGATTAACGGGAAGCGCATAGCAGACTACCATCCCACCATCATCCAGGTTTTTCCTTCCAGCGGCGTCGTTATAGATGAAGAAGGGCATGTTCTGACATTCCTCGGCTATCGGTGGGTGGACATCCAGTCACCCAGCCCGCGCATCGACATTTTCACCAGCGAGGGCCAGAAGTATAAAGGCAAGCTGATCGGGATTGACCAAAGCATGGGCGTAGCCGTGGTTCTGGCTTTGGAAGGGAAGCTCAAGAAGACACCAATATGCGTACGCTGCGAAATCCGCGATGGCACAACCGTAGTCACTCCAATCGTCGAAGGTGGCGTTTTCCAACAGTTCAAGACGGCTCAAATCCTCTCGGTTGGCCCACTCACCAATGCAGCGGAACAGGGAAGCCTGGTCGTGACCGTCAACCAGGCTCTTCCGGGCGTCGGCGAGCCGATTCTGAACACGGACCATCATGTCCTCGGTTTTGTGGCCAGCCAGAAACCTTCCAGCGACGATCCAATGGGGGTGCGCTCGGTCGTTTACCTTATGTCGCAGTTGCTCAACTCGGCGGAAAAGATAATCCAGGCCGGAGGCGATATACGCACCGGCTGGCTGGGGGTTTACCTCGCGGATAATCGTCTGCCTTCGGGGAAAGGGGTGATGATCACACAGATTGAGGAGGATAGCCCTGCGCAAAGAGCCGGACTGATACCACAAGACACCCTTGTGAGGTGGAACGGCAAAGAGATTCTGGATGCCAGGCAGTTCATTCAACTGGTCCAGAACACTTCCATTGGATCCAGGATTTCCTTGGAGGTCTTGCGCCAAGGCAAGCCGCTCGCTCTTTCTACTCTAATCGAAGCCCGGAAGCCGAACGAAGCTCCCGGGAAGTTCGTCTTCAACTTTCCCGGAACGATTTCCATTCCAGGACAGGGAGGAGTTCCCCTTCCGAGAATCGGAATCGAAACCACCCCCTTGACCCCCGAGCTTGCGGACGCATTGCACATGCCGGGACAAACAGGGTTGCTCGTTCTGAAGGTCAGCGAAAGTCTGGCCGCCAGTCAGGCCGGAGTGCTCGACGGGGACGTGATTGTCTCAGCCGACGGCGAAAAAATCTCCGATCCCCAGTCTTTTGCGTCACACATCCGGTTGCGCGGCTGGGGCGGCCGGCTGGTGCTGAAGCTGCTCCGCAAAGGCGTCAAACGGACCGTGATCATTCACCTTCCCAAATTCTCCTCTCGCAAGCCTTAACCTCAAAGAGAGCGAGAACACACAGGGAGCCTCGTGATCTCCCTTGAAATTGCGGATTGGCGATTGCAGATTGCGGATTGTCATGACAACGTTTTCGTTTTTCAATCTGCAATTCGCAATCCGCAATTTCATCATCAGTTGCGCAGCACCGCTGCATGAGCAACTCTCCTGAAAATACTAGGTTTGGCGTCCTTGGTGCTCTTGGAGTCTTGGTGGTAAGGCATTTAACTGACACCAAGACTCCAAGAACACCAAGGACACGGAGAATCACGAAAAGGGGATCGCGTCCTGATCTAGCGCACGGCGCCGGACAGAGCTGTGACGGGAAGCGCGGGCAGAGGCAGAAACGTCTCGATCTTGTAGCCGGCATAGAACGCTATACATTTGAGAGAACTCAATGAAGTGCGCATCGTATATTACGTGTCTGTCTTCGAAGAAGGAGGGTTCGATGAAATTCCTCGATACTGTAATAGCCCTTCCCCTTTTATTCTGTGTACTCGATAGTTTCAGTTTGGCGCAAGAACCAGTTCCAGCGCCGAAGCCCGCAACGCTGGCTGCCATGGAATTCACTGGCAACAAGTTTTTTGACCAGGAGACTCTCCGGAGACAATTCCGCCTTGTCCGGGTCGGCGATCCGTATGTTTCCGAAAAGCTGGCGGCGGACGTCGATATGAACCTGATAGTTTTCCTCAAAGAAAACGGATTCATGCAATGCGAGGTTACCTGGGAGGAGCGTTCCTTTCCGGATGGGTCCGTCGCGGTGCGGATCAAAGTCGCCGAGGGTCTTCAATATCACCTGTCGAAGCTGGAAATCACAGGAGTCAAAGCTTTCACGACAGAGGAGATAACCGCACAGTTTCATCTTCGGCCCGGAGATGTGCTGAATTTTGGAGAAGTGAAGAGAGGATTGGAACGAATAAGGCGAATGTATTCCGACAAGGGATTCGTCGATTTTTCCTATGTTCCGGAGCAGGATTTCGACCCAGCCACGCAACGGGCTGGCTTTACCTTCACCTTCTCGGAAGGCATCCGATACCGCATTGCCTATGTGGGAATTGTGGGATGCGGCGATCAGGGGGAGGAAGATCGCGTACGCGCCACGATTGGCCTTCGCCCCGGGGATTTTTTCCAATTGAGCGCTCTTGAGGCTGCTGCGGCTGCCATCAACAAGCTGGGATTCTACCGGGAAGTTGGAGAACAGGATTATTCTTTTGCGCCGATCGATGAAAAACCAGGCCTGCTTTCTGTCGTCTTCTACCTGAAGCCGAAACCTCCCTTGCACTAAGGGCCCGCGCCAAAATGCCAAGTTATTTTTACGCGAACCCTAAGCTCCATCAGCCAAGCAGATTCTGCAGTACCTCGGCTACGGGGCTTGAAGGAGAGGACGTTGCTGAAGCGAAGTCACGCATGATCGGCAGCGACTCTCCCCAAAGCAGCGCTGCAGGTGCTTGAAACGTCTCATTCAAGGCCGCAGGTTCCGGACTGCGATTTTCTACGGCAAGCGCCTTGGCCAGCTGGAGAGCCGACTGCATCAACGCCTCGCGTTCCTCTTCGACGAGATCGCCGCCGGCAAGCAGGCGCGCCATCTTCAGTTTACGACCCGCCTGCTGGCGATGCGCCAGGGCTTTTTGCCGCTCCTCCTCGGAAAGCTGTTCCGCTGCTTCTGTCCCGGCTGGGTACAATTCTCGGATCGCCCGCGTGGCAGGGGCCACGAGGCCTGCTGCGATCAGCCGCTGGAGAGCCTCGTCGGTGGCGCGATCGATCACTTCCAGCTTTGTCGGCGCCAGAGGATCAGATCTTTCTTTGCCGAACAGCTCTTCGTGCAGCGCAGCCAACTTTGCCTGCCAGAGTGCGGAATCGCGCTCGACTACGGCCACCAGGACCGAGTGAGGCCCCTGGAGCGGATAGCGCTCTTCGCAGCGAACCAGCGTATCGCCCAGCTTCTCCCGGGCAATCTGGCTGAAGGCCAGGGCTCTGTCGACCGGCAGGGCTTTCTGCGCAGGCGGCGGCTCCGCGGCCGGTTTGGCGGGCGCTATCAGTTGGTGCAATCGGTCGAGGAAGGCCTGTCGTCCGCCTCGGAATTTGATCTCCTTCAGGTCACCGCGCAAGTCTAGCACTCCGTCCGCCAGCGCCTGCTTGGCCGACAACGTGCCGAGCATGCGATGCTCGATCGTTCCCTCCGAAACCAGGTTTATTACCGTAACCGACCTGGTTTGATGCTTGCGCCAGGCGCGGGCAATGCGCTGCTCCAGCCGGGCTGGGTTCCACGGGAGGTCGCAGTTGATCACTACGCTGGCGTTCTGCAGGTTCAGGCCCGTGCTTCCCGAATCAGTGCTAAGAAACACCCGGCAGTGAGGATCATTCTTGAAGAGAAGAATCTCGGCGCGCCGCCGGCGCTGGGGCACGGAACCAGTGTGGAGTGCGTAACCGATCTTCAGCCGCTCGCACAGCTCCTGAACCAGTTCCAACATGCGCGACCACTCCGAGAAGACCAGTACTTTCACATCGGAGTTCTCGCGACATTCTTCCAGAAGCTTCTCGAGCTCGCCCAGCTTTGGGCAGGCGCGTTCTTCCGGATCGAGTATGTAATTGGTGTCGCACGTCATGCGCATCATGGCCAGCTCGCGCATCAGCTTCTCCGATTCCTGCTGTGTGAGCGGCCGCCTTTTCGCAATATTAGCAAGGCGCGCAACGATCGCCTCGTGATCCATGTAGCGATTTCTCTGCTCGCTGCTCATGGCAACGAAAAAGGTACGATCCGTGCGATCCGGCAGTTCCGTCTCCACATCGGATTTTCGCCGCCGTAGCAAAAAGGGCTTGATCCGAGTGTGCATTTCGTCGAGGTTCTGATATCCGACCGGCCTTCCGCGCTCATCCAGCTCGTAGAAGTCGCGATTGAAGCGAAACAGGGGACCGAGCACGGAGGGATCCAGAAAGGCCATTAGAGAGTAGAGATCGTCGATGCGGTTTTCAATCGGCGTACCCGTCAGCACAAAGGCATAGCGGCTGCGCAGCCGCTTGATGGCCTGGGCGGTCTTGGTGCTCCAATTCTTGATCCGCTGCGCCTCGTCGAGAATGACGATCTGCGGCTTAAGCTTGGCGTTGACGTCGAGTGAGTCCGCCAGCATCTGCTCGTAATTGACGATGGTAAAGAAGGGGGCGGAAGAGTAACGGCGGAGGCGTATTCGCCGGGATCCAAAAACCAGCTGGTAAGGCAACTCCGTGAAGCGCTGGATTTGCTCCTCCCATTCGGTCTTGAGCGACGCAGGCGTGACCACCAGGACCCGCGAGACCTTTTCTAAACGGTGCAGCAGCGCGCAAGCCGCAATCGCCTGGATAGTCTTCCCCAAGCCCATCTCGTCGGCAAGGAGGGCTCGCTCCTTGAAGGCGAGGTGCAGCATCCCTTCGCGCTGATATGGATAAAGTGGCACCAGTGTTTCCTGGGCCGGCCATTCTCCCGATTGCACTTTCTGCTCATATTGGCGCAGCGAAACCGTCCGCTCTTCCTGCTGCCGCCTTGCTTCCAGCCACGACTTCACTTCCTGCGAAATGCGTAATTCGGGGATCTGCACGTCGCGCAAAAATTCCAGTGCCTGTTCGGGGTCGTCTCCCAGAAGGCGGCCATCTTTGCCGACGAGAGAATCCAGCTGTCGGGGCAGGTCCGCGACGGCTGCTTCTACCTTCAATGTTCCGGACAGGAGATCCGGCACGATGTCGATTCGAGACGAGCCGTTCTGCTCTGCGTGGCGTAGCAGTTTTCGGTGACGAGCCTCGAGATACAATAGGGCGGCTTCGACGTGCTTGCACGTTCCAAGCCCATTTATCCGAAAGTCGACGCAGTCGCACGAGAATCGGCGCTGGGACACACTGCGAATCTCAACGCTGTAGGAGAGCCCGCTTCCCGACTTCACCTCGAAGTTGGAAAAAATCGGATGGCGCGGGTCCAGGTTTCGCACGCGCAGCGACTCTGTTTGGGCGCGATAACGACGTTTGTTGATCTCGTCGGTGTCGGACGTCCTCCAGTTGTGCGGCGATGGTAGTTTGGCTTTCAGAGTGTCAGGGGTTTCCATTTGCTTCACCTTTGAGGGTATTGAGGACCGAAGGATAACACAGCTCTCACCGCAGACGCACAGAGGGCGCTGAGATTTTTTTCGGCACGGTGCTGGCCATTTTCGCATTCCAAAGTCGATTACGTGAAATATCTAAACCGAAGCGGAAACAATATGGGTCGGAGGTAAGCCATGACAGAATTTGGAGTGCGGCGGCATGACGCCGCTTTTGACCCTTCGCTCCACCAGAGCGACTGGCCTCATGCGCCGGTACACCGCCTTGGTGAACAGGGTGCTTATATGGTCACTGCCGGAACCTATCTGAAGCGCCCTTTGTTGCATAATCCTGCCCGGCTTGATCTAGCGGTCAATCTCTTGTTCCAGTGCGCGCATGAGTTTGACTGGTTACTGCAAGCCTGGGCGGTTATGTCCAATCATTATCACTTCGTAGCAATGTCGCCGAATGCCCCGGGGAATCTGTCGGCAATGTTGGGCAAGCTGCACGGGGCTGTGGCCAGGCAACTCAATTCAGAAGACGGCGCACCCGGACGAAAAGTCATGTATCAATACTGGGACAGTCACATCACCTTTGAGCGTTCATACCTGGCACGCCTGAATTATGTGCACCAAAACCCAGTCCATCATGGAATTGTTCAAAGGGCATCAGAGTATTGCTGGTGCTCCGCTGCCTGGTTCGAGCGAAACGCGAACCCAGCCTTCGTCAAGACTGTCTATGTCTTTAAAACCAATCAAATCAGAATAAAAGACGACTTCTGAAGGGTGCCTGGGCATGAGAGCGTTGTGACGTCGCACCACGAACGCGCTGCCTGGAGTGTTGCCGCGGCGTGCCGCCATTGGAGGCGCTCCAAAGCGGCGTCATGCCGCCGCACTCCAAAAAGGCGCCGACGTGAGACTTTTTGGCCGGCCTCAGATCTAATTTTATAGACTGCGGGAGGTACCATATGAGCCGGGTTTCGAGGAATCGAAGTCTGCCAGGATTGGTCCTTGCCTTCGTGCTGGCGACCGCTTCGGGACTCAGCTCGGCGTCGGCCGCTTCCAAGCCAACTCTGCCGCATGTCGCGCAGCACACTCCCGAGGAGTTCAATCAGATCCTTCGGGAGAACGCGCTCTTCTTCAACATTCTGGTCTCCTTCAGTTATACGGCTGCGATTGCGGATCCCGTCTGGGGATTGAATGTGAAGGATATCAACATCAACCTCATTACCCGCGGCGTCCGGGATGCGAAGGGCCATCAGCTGATTCGTGTTCGTGTGGCGGGGATTGTCCGGAAAAATAACAACGTTGAGTTGAACATCCTGAATCCCAAAGGAGAATTAGTGGGCAAGGGATTTTTTGGCTACAACTCCGGTCAACTCACCTTCTACGCCCCGAACGATAGGCCGATCATCAACGGTTACATGGATTTCCACGGCAATTACATTCTGGACGATCTTCGGCTGCCGCCGGGTAAACAGGATCTCGTGAACGGCTCTGTGGATTCCTGCTTCTTCTGCAGCTCCTTAGGCTATGCCTGGTACGATGGATTGAATGTGCAGGTCGGCGGAGGACGGATGTATCCCTTTTTCAATTATGGTGATGATTATGTAGACAGCATCCGAATGTACTGGACCTTTGAAGAGGGGCAGATCCGCGATGGAGTAGCCGCGACAGGAGAAGCGGAGTACGATCTGGCCGGTGAAGCAACCGGAGCCATCAATAGCGCCCTCTTCGACATGGACAGATCGGCGGAAAGCTTCTTCGCCAATCCATACAGCCTCGTCCCCGATCCCATAGGAAAGGCCTTGCTGCCTCGCTTTACAAACGATACGGGCGTTGCCGTCACCAACACCTCTGGCAAGGAGATCCACGTGACCTACGTCGCCCGGCATCCCGATAGCTCGCTGGTGTCGGGCGACGGAATCGAGAACCCGCTCACATACACTTTTGCCAAAGGTCAGCAGTTTGCCGCCTATCCTGCGGAGCTTTTCCGGGGGCTGAGCGAGAATGATCGCCGCCCGATCCTGGCCGATGGGGATGTCGGCTGGATGGAGATTTACTCGAACGAGGGTGATATCCAAGCCTTATTCCTTGACGCCAACCGGGGCGGAACCGGGCTCGACGGCAATGTAGGCGTTAAGACCGGCGGCAACCCGATTATCTTCCCCGATCTCCGCCTGAAGTCAGATGAGAGTACGGAGATCGAACTGCTTAACCTTGCGTACGATGACGTCATGGTCCGACTCCAATTACTGGATGGTGAGGGAACGGTCCTCCGGGAAGAGCCGGAGTATTTCATTGCCGGTTATGGCATGCGCAATTTCTACATTGGCGGCGGCTCGGATTTCCTGCGCATCGGTGAGCCCAGCCTTGCCACAAGCCTCCGCGTGAGCTGCAACAACACGAACTCCATCAAATCCTCCAGTTGCTCGAAGATCATCGGACTTGCCACCTACACCGATCGCTTCGGTTCTCTTGCCAGTGCTTACGCGGTTTCCGAAGAGTCTGCCGGTTCCGTATTGGTCGGGCCGCATTTCGTGGCGGGCGCGTCGGGCAGAGGGAAATGGGAAACCACGGTTCGAGTGACGAAGTTCGGCGGCGGGTCTGCCTCGGTCTACCTTGATCTTTATGATGCCAATGGAGACCTGCTGGTTACCTTCCCGAAGACGCTCGCTCCCGGAGGTCAGGCCAGCTTTGCCTTGAACGGATCCAACCTCTCCTGGGGTGATCGACTCACCGCCGGTTATGTGCGACTGCGGAGCGATTCCGGACTGATCGCCGGCGATGTTTCGCTCAGCTGGTCGGATGGGAATATCTCGCAGTTGGCTGCATATCCGCTGTCAAACTATCTCTACCGTGCACTCCAATTCAATCAGGTAGCCGAGGGGAACGCGGGGAATCTCGAGTACTGGACCGGCGTCGCCTTGATGAATGACCTCGACAAGCAGGTGAACGTCAGAGTGCAGATCTTCCGGCCCGACGGTTCCGAAGATCAGTCGGTCGTGATCTCGCTGAATCCCTATGGGCTGTATGCGTCCCTGCTGTCCGAGCTCGTGGGTGATCCCGGCTATACGCGGATCGGCGGCTACATTCGTGTGACGTCGGCCGATCCTATTTCGGCGATTGTGCTCTACGGAGACTCCTCGGGTGAGTTCCTCGCCGCCGTCCCCGGTATCCCTCGCTGAATTGAGTCATTGAGCCATCGAGTCATCGAGCCATTGACAAGCCTGATTAACAGATTCATTCAATGGATCAATGGCCCGACGGCTCAAACCCCGGTTCGTGCAAATGCGTGTTAAGCTATGGAGTTATGGCAGAGCTGAGCTGAACTGGGACGCCGCGGAGACGCAGAGGAAAATCCGTTCGTATGAGACCGCGGTGCGCATGAAGTTCTGCGGCCCCGAGGATCTTCGATGACAGACCTGCTAGTCATTGCCAACGGCAAGTATCAGAAGGGATTCTCATCGAGACAATGGAGCAAGGCTATAACGCGGCTGAGGGAGATCTTCGGCAACGGTGTCGAAATCCAATACACGTCCCAGCGCGGCGACGGCGTGCGTTTGGCCCGTGAGGCACTCCTTGCCGGTGCAGGCTGGCTTGCTGCGGCCGGAGGAGACGGAATGATCCACGAAGTCGTCAACGGCTACTTCGATGCGGGCCGGAACATACAGCCGAAATCCTCCCTCAGTTTTCTTCCCTGCGGCATGGGAAATGATTGGATCCGCACCTTGGGACTTCCGGCGGACCTGCATGAGGCGATCGAGCTACTCAAACGAACCAAAGTGCATCACGTGGATATTGGGTGTGCACGCTTCCAAAGCCTGTCGGAAAAGACAGAGGAGAGGGTTTTCATCAACATCGCGGAAGCAGGGATGGGAGCGAAGGTTGTGGAAAGCATGGACCATGGCGTTAGACTGCTGAGGACTCCGCTCTCTTATATGCTGCACGCGATTACCGCGACTTTTTCCTATTCATCGCGGCGGCTTCAGCTGCTACTGGATGGAAGAACGGCTATTGCCACCGAGCCTCTGCTGAGCCTCATCGCGGCCAATGGCCGCTTTTTTGGCGCTGGAATGAATTGCGCGCCTATGGCCCTGCCCGACGACGGCCTGCTTGAAGTAATTACGGTGGGTAACCTTGGGAAGGCGGAGGTGGTCTTGAACTTCCCGAGCTTCATGAAGGGAACTTACTTTGACTTGGCCAAGGTGAGGCATTACTCCGTGAAATCCATTGACCTCACCTCGGATGAAAAGGTCCTGCTCGAACTTGACGGGGAATTCGTGGGCACCCTGCCTGCGAGCCTCAGCATTCTGCCGCATGCGCTTCAACTCCGGCATTGACACAACGAAGGTCCCGTCGGGCAGCCGGGACCTACTGCATTAAAGTTTTTTGTCAAAGGAGAGGTTCTGGATTAGCTCGTCGAGCTGGTTTTGCGCCGTGTTGCGCGCGGCTTCCGTCTTTTCGCGCTCGACCCGGATTGTGCCAAGCCGGTTCTCCTGCTCCCCCAGCTGGATGCCAGATGAATTAGCGGGGTTGCAGGGTTTTTGTCAGCTCCTGTTCGACGCTAATCGGGCTACCTTCAATCTTCTGCACGTCACAAACGGCAAGCGCAGTGATGTTGACGATGTCGTTTACCTCGTTACCGGGAATCAGGAGATAAACCGGCTTCTTGATTCCCAGGAGCATCGGGCCTATGGCCGTTGCCCCTCCGAGGTGCGTCAGCAGCTTGTAAGCTATGTTGGCCGATGTGAGGTCGGGGCAGATCAAGACGTTGGCGCCGTCCTTCACTTCGCAGAAGGGATAAAGCTCGTTGACGATCTCGGGCATGACCGCCGTGTCGGCCTGCATCTCCCCATCGATCTTCAAGCCGGGGGCTTTCTTCTTGACGATCTCCACCGCGCGCATGACTTTCTCGGCGAGCGGATGCTTCGTGCTTCCGAAATTGCTGAACGAGAGCATGGCGATGCGCGGTTCCATGTCGAACTGCTTCACCTTTTCCGCCGTGAGGAGCGCGATCTCCGCTAGGTCCTCTGCGGTCGGTTCAATGTTCACCGTCGCGTCGCCGATAAAGATGGTCTGGTTCTTGAACACCAGCATGTAGATCCCGGCGATCCTGGTCGCTCCTTCCTTCTTGCCGATGATCTGAAGCGCGGGCCGGACCGTCTCGGGGTAATGCTGGGTGAGACCCGAGATCAACCCGTCGGCATCTCCCTGCTGCACCATCATCATGCCGAAGATGTTGTGGGTCTTCATCTCCCGTTCGGCGTCGAAACGCGTGATCCCCTTGCGCTGGCGCGCGGCGTAGTAGGAGTTGATATAGTCGTGGAACTTCTCTGACCTGCCCGGGTTGACTATCTCCACGCTGGCCAGGTCCAAACCAAGCTCCGAGATCTTCTGATGGATCGTGGTACTCCCCCCAATCAGGATCGGCTGAGCGATCTTTTCGTCGATGATGATCTGAGCAGCGCGCAGGATCTTTTCCTCCTCGCCCTCGGGGAAGACGATCCGCTTCGGCGCGGCCTGGGCTTTATGGATGAAAATGCGCATGACCTCGCGCGATTTCCCGAGCCTGGCTTCGAGCGAGTCTCTGTAAGCTTCGAAGTTGGTGATCGGGTAGTGCGCTACGCCGCTCTCCATGGCAGCCTTGGCCACAGCGGGGGCCTCCCAGAGCAGGACACGGGGGTCGAACGGCTTCGGGATGATGTATTCCTTGCCAAACTCGATCCGCTTGCCGCCGTAGGCACGGATTACGGAATCCGGAATGTCTTCTTTTGCGAGGTTGGCAAGCGCCATGCATGCGGCGATCTTCATCTCGTCATTGATTGCGGTGGCGCGGACGTCCAGGGCGCCGCGGAAGATGAATGGGAACCCGAGGACGTTGTTGACCTGGTTGGGATAGTCGGAGCGGCCGGTCGCCATGATAATGTCGGTGCGGGCCGCCGTGGCATCCTCGTAGGATATCTCCGGATCGGGATTCGCCATAGCGAAGACGATGGGATTGTCGGCCATGGATCGCACCATGTCCTGAGACACGATCCCCTTGGCCGATACGCCGCAAAATACGTCCGCACCTTTGAGCGCGTCGGCAAGCGTGCGCTTGTCCGTCTCGACAGCGAAATAGTCTTTGTAAGGGTTCATTCCTTCCTTGCGCCCCTTGTAGACAATCCCTTTTGTGTCCACAAGCATTACGTTTTCGTGCTTCACGCCGAGACGTTCGTACAGCTTGGCACAGGCAATTCCAGCGGCACCGGCGCCGCTGAAGACGACGCGCACCTGGTCGATTTTCTTGCCCACTATCTCAACGCCGTTAAGCAATGCTGCGCCGCTGATGATGGCCGTTCCGTGCTGGTCGTCGTGGAACACGGGTATATGCATCAGGCTCTTTAGAGTTTCTTCGATGTAGAAGCACTCGGGCGCCTTGATGTCCTCGAGGTTGATGCCGCCGAAAGTGGGCTCGAGCATCAACACGGCCTTGATGATTTCGTCAGGATCATGGGAGTTCAGCTCGATGTCGAAAACATCGACATCTGCGAATCTCTTGAATAGAACACCCTTTCCCTCCATCACCGGTTTCCCGGCGAGGGCTCCGATGTCACCCAGGCCAAGCACCGCGGTACCATTGGATACGACGGCGACAAGGTTTCCCTTGGCCGTGTAGAGGTAAACGTCGTCGGGATTGGCTTCTATCTGCCGGCAGGGTTCGGCCACCCCGGGCGTGTATGCGAGCGAAAGGTCGCGCTGTGTCTGACAAGGCTTGGTCGCAATAACTTCGATCTTGCCCTTTCTGCCTTGAGAATGGTAGTCGAGAGCGTCTTGTTTGCGGATCATGGAATTATTCCTCACTATATAAATTAAGGACCGCGCGGGCTTTGCGGCCCATAGCCCTACTGTTATCTTCTAGCTGGCGTTCAATGGAAGAAGAGAAATTCTAGAGGATAATCGATAGGGCCCCTTTTCTGCGGACTACACTACGATACTCCCATTAATGCCGATATTTCAACGAGTAAACCACAGAGACACAGCGATCACGGAGATCTCTGTGACCTCCGTGTCTCTGCGGTGAAAGGCTTTTTTACGGCCGGACTTTGCCGTCGGCTTTCCACAGGTAGAGCGTGCGGGTGTAGCCGCTATTGTCCTTGATTTCCTCGGTTTTCAGCGGGTCCCAATCGCCCATGGAAAACGCATGCGAAACGATGCGGGCGCCCGGCTTGAGCTGTTTGGTGAGCATCGGTCTCAGAGTTAGGTTGGATGACGACAGCAGATATAAAGTAACCACCGTGGCCGGGGAAACATCCACAGTTCTGGCATCCTGTAGCTTGCAGGTTACCAATTTCTCCACGCCAGCTTGTTTCGCGTTTGCCTCGCATTCATGAACCCGGTCCGGATCGATATCCACGCCAACTCCCCGGGCGCCGTATTTCTTCGCCGCGGTGACAACGATCCGCCCGTCACCGCACCCGAGGTCGTACACCACGTCTTTGGATGTCACCTCGGCGAGTTCGAGCATCTTGTCGACCACTTCCTGTGGAGTCGGGACATAAGGGGCCAGGCTCTCCTGCTCTTGAGGCTCCTGAGGCAAGGTCCAGCCTGGCAGGTGTGCGGGAGCTGCAATTGGGGATGGACCAAAGCAGAGAACGGAGAGCAATAGGAGACCAAATACGACTAGCACTGTTCGAGGAATTGTCACAAAGCACCTCCTTGTCACGTGACGAATCTCTTGTCAAATCCCGGCGTTGGCTGCCGGGCCTGGAACATAAGCGCCAAGAATCCAGTGCCCCGAGGGCTGCCGGAAGGCTGCAGGACCCATAGTGTACAGGAATTCCTCCCTCAGGGAAGAAAATGCTTATATCATTCAGGAGACGAGAGGCTGCAATGCATGATCATCCAATGTCCGCATCCATGGGAAGTCACAACCGGGGAAGCCAGACACATTCAGGAACAACTGCGGTCCCAGGTCATACGGAGGGATGTGCTGGGGGAGGTGCGCCTTGTCGCCGGCGTCGACGTCGGATTTGAGAACGATGGGTCCGTCACGCGCGCCGCGATTGCGGTTCTCAGCCTTCCGCAGTTGGATTTGGTGGAAAGGGCGATTGCCCGCCGCCCGACGCGCTTCCCCTATGTTCCTGGACTGCTCTCTTTTCGTGAAACTCCCGCGGTGCTGGACGCCCTCGAGTCGCTCGAAAACATCCCGGATTTGCTGCTCTGCGACGGTCAAGGGTTCGCGCATCCGCGCCGATTCGGCCTTGCCTGCCACATCGGCGTTGTCAGCCGGATTCCCTCCATCGGCGTGGCCAAGACGCGGCTCATCGGAACGCATGATCCGGTGCCGCTCGAGCGGGGCAAGTGGGAGCCGCTGCGGGAAGAGGGTGAGGTTGTCGGAGCGGTTTTGCGCACCTCCAGAGGGATCAAGCCGGTATATGTGTCGGTCGGACACAAGGTCAGCCTGGCGACAGCCATCGAGTATGTGCTGCGCTGCACTCCGCGATATCGCCTGCCGGAGACGACGCGCATGGCCCACCGGTTTGCCTCCGGAAAGGAAACACTGCAGAGGCGCAGAGAACACTGAGAATCTCCTGGTGCTCCGTGACTCTGTGGTAAAGAGACATCATGAACGCTTCGATGGGGTTTCGGCCATTCGACACGCAGCATCTGATCACGCTCGGCATCCTCGTCTTGCTCGGATATCTGATCGTGCGGGCGTCCAAGCGGTCGGCTCCTGCACCGCGCGCCTGGATGGGTCGACTGCTCGCGGCGGTTCTGTTCAGCTATGCCGCCGTGACCTACGTCCAGAAGGGACTCGCACATGAGCTGAGCGTAGACTATGCGCTGCCCTTGGAGCTTTGCCACTGGGTGCTGATCGCATGTTTCGTCTCGCTCCTGCACCCCAACCAGCTCACCTCCGAGATCGCCTACTTCTGGGGTTTTGCCGGAACCCTGCAAGCTACGCTGACCCCCGACATCAACCAGGGATTTCCATCGTGGGAATTCTTCCAGTTCTTCTGGAGCCACGGTGCGATTCTGCTGGCAATCGTCTTCATCATTGGCGGGCAAGGTTTCAGGCCTCGCAAGGGAAGCGTGGTGCGGATGTTTTTGGGCGTGAACTTCTATGCCATTGTGGTGGGTGCCATCGATTGGATTTTCCGCTGGAACTATGGCTATCTTTGCCACAAGCCCGGGGGGCCGTCCTTGCTCGACTACCTGGGGCCTTGGCCCTGGTATCTCCTGTCAGTCGAGGGGATTGCTTTCGTCAGCTTTCTACTTCTCGATCTTCCCTGGAGAATCCTGGATCGGTTGAAAGGCGTATTCTATGGGATCTTTATGGTTTGCATTTTATTGCAGCCGCAAAGACTGCAAAGCAATCCAATTCACCCCGATGCGGGCAATTCGGCAGCAGACTGCGGCCGGCCGATGCGTACGAGCATCATCGTGGCGTCATCCGCTGCTTCGACGTTGTCCCTGTAATCGCCGATCGCCTTCTCAACTGCAGCCAGTATTCCGTCCGGGCCTTTCAGCCGCTCGGCAACGACCAAAGCTTCCAGCCGGTTCATCCCGAATTCCTCTCCGGCCTCGTTTTCGGCTTCGACCAGACCGTCGGTGTAGAAGAAAAGGGCATCTCCCTCTTCCATGCTCACCTGGTTCTCATAGTATGTACCACCCGGAAGCAGGCCTAGCGGGCGGCCGGTGCTCTCGAGCCTCTCAACCAACCCTCCGGCTCGAAGCGCAAACTGCGGGTTGTGGCCCGCATTGACGTAGCGCATGGTGTGAGTCCGGGTTTCCAGGATGGCGACGAACAAAGTCAGGTAGAGTTCGGGGGGCGTATTAGAATCGATTTCAGCATCGAGCTGAACGGCCAGCTTTGCCAAGTCCAGCTCCAGCGGCAGGCGCGCATGGATTGTTGCCTGCAGGTTTGCCATGAGGAGCGCGGCAGGCAGGCCTTTTCCCGAGACGTCGCCGACGAGAACGGCGACATCCCCGTTTGGAAGAGGGAAGTAATTGAAGAAGTCGCCTCCCACTTCTCGCGCGGGAATCGAGACCCCCTTAACCTCGACTACTCCGGAGCGCAGCGCGTGTCGGGGGAGAAGTTCCTCTTGGATCTTCCGGCACATCTCCAGCTCTTTGCGCAACCGTTCCCGCTCAACCACGTGTTTCTCATGCTCGCTCAGGTCCTCCGCCATGCGATTGAATGCCTGTGCGAGCAGGCCGAATTCGTCCTTGGATTTGATCTCGACTCGCGTCTGCAGATTTCCCTGTGCCAGATGCTCCGCTCCGTGAGTCAGGGCGGTCAGGTTGCGTGTCATCCTTCCGGAAAGCGGAATGATGCCGATGAGAGCAAGGCCGACCACTCCCAGTCCGTAAGCGAGATTTCGTGCGGCCGTCCGTCGTAGCTCGCCAAGCCGGTCGGCGAGGGGACGCGCGATTCCGAACGTCACGCGTGAATGCTCGTCCTTTCTGGTGACGATAACCCAGTTCTTGGACGCATCAACCGTTTGCTGATCTCCCCCTTTCTTGATCGACTGCGGAAGCGGGAGGGCTTCAATTTTCGGCATGTCGGCAGGGTCTGCGGTGTGAATCTTACCCTCGGAATCAACGGCGAACGGAATTTCCCCCTCGCTGCGTTGGGTTTTGGACAACACGTGGCGAAGAACGCGCTGGGTACTGACTTCGGTCCGCAATTGGCCGACGAGTTCGCCTCCGCTGCGCACTTCGGTATCGAAGCGCCGACCCAGAGAGAGCTCCAGCTGCCTCCTCGATTCGAGTGTTTTTGTTGCATCCATCACGTTGGTGCGAGTTTGGATCTCCGCCGCCCTCCGAATCGCTTCCGCCTGCTTGGTCAGTCTCTGAGCTAACTCCAAGGCCTGCTTCTGATTGGCTCGTTCCAGCGCGCCTCTCTCGGTTTCTGTGCGGGGACCGGGTGCAGGGGGTGGTGGAGGCGCAGGAGGCATATCGACGCGCAGCATTAACCGGCCCTGTTCCATCTGTGTTTTGATCTCGCCTGTTCCCGCTGCCGGCGCAGATCCGGAAAGATCGATCACAACTCCTTCCGGCTGCTGTCCGCCAGGCAATTGAGGGCGCGGCGGATGGAGGGGCACGAGAGCGTGGGCTTCCGCCGGCGGAGGAGCGGGCGGATGGGTCGGTGTAAACTCGAACGATCTGACAAAACTGGCCCTGTCGCCCATCTGCGCCATCAATTGGCGAACGAACGCGTCAGCCTGGACGTTTGTCTCGGGTCTGCGCTGCGCCATCAGTGCTCGGAAGGGAAGTCCTCCCAGACGCTCGATGCGCCGGGTCAGATCCTCGTTTACCTCTTCCATCCTGGTGCTCAGGTCGGCGGCCAGTCTTTCGGATTCCGCCTCGGCAGCCTGGCGAAGCGCCCGCAAGGACGAGTTGTAGGAATAAAGGCTTACGATGGCCAGCGGCACTACTGCGAGTAAGAGAAAGGCCAGAATCAACTGCATGCGCAACTTCATGGAAACAAACCTCACATTACGAAATCAACACTAACAGCATAGCACCACAGAGACGCAGAGATCACGCTCACGATGAGACTGTGCACCCTCCATGTTATATTAATACGTAGAACCCTTCTTGTTGTGAGGGGATCTTTGTAAAAATGCTTTAGTGAGTTTTTGGCCCGCCCTTGATCAGAGAATGTTTGTGTCAAGGCCTGCGATAAACTGAATACCCGCTACGATGTTTCCCTTGAGGCGTTGGTCGTTGGTCAGGAACAGGTCGGCGCCTGCTTCGGACGCGCTCGCCAGGTGAATGGCATCGGCAGGCGGGACTCGAAGCTCACTCCGAATCTTCGCATATCTACTGGCTCTCCGTGTTCCGGCGTGACTTGCGGTTAGCTGCAGCGTGACGATATTCGGCAGAGAGATCGGGGCAGACAACGGACGGCGGCGTAGCCCGTTAGTCTTGGGGGGAATTCGTGATGATCCTCGTACTTGCTGGGGGATAATCTGCCACGAATTGCACGAATCACACGAAGGCTCGGCAGGATACTCTCCCGCACACCCCACATCGGTGGCCGCAGGCCGCCGATGTGGGATAAGCGGGAGCGTGTCTTGCCGGGCCGGGCCTCACCCAAGCGGTTGGTGCAATTCGTGAAATTAGTGGCCCCCTTCTTTCGTTCAATTCGTGAGATTCGTGGCCTGTTTTTTCCCAATATCTGACACATTCCACGTAACCAGAAGAGAACGACCTGGTTTCCCCCGGAGACTAACCGAATACACGGCGGCTCTTGCGGTTTTGAGATCTCGCCTACAGGACAGCGATCGTTAAGATGCGGGACATTGCTTCATCAAGGAAGATCTTTACATTTTCCGATCGTGAATCCCGGACACCACACTTCGGTGAGGTTTTAGAAATTTGACGCGTCCGGCGTGGGAACGTAAAATTATCTATTTGGCTTATCCATGCTAGAGAATATTGTGGTGCGCGGCGCGCGCCAGCACAACCTGAAAAGCATCAATCTCGAGATCCCGCGGCACAGGCTCACGGTTGTCACGGGCCTTTCCGGATCGGGCAAGTCAAGCCTTGCCTTCGACACCATCTATGCCGAGGGGCAACGGCGCTACATCGAGTCGCTGTCAGCCTTCGCGCGCCAGTTTCTCGAGCAAATGGAGAAGCCCGACGTCGACAGCGTGGAGGGGCTGTCGCCCGCGATCAGCATCGAGCAGAAGACCACGAGCCGCAGCCCGCGTTCCACCGTGGGAACGGCCACTGAGATCTACGACTACATGAGGCTGCTCTTCGCCTCAATCGGCAAGCCGCACTGTCACATCTGCGGGAAGCCCATCTCGCACCAGACCCTTGATCAGATTGTCGACGCCATCCTGGCCTACCCCGAGGAGACGCGTGTCATGATCCTCGCGCCCGTCGTGCGCGATCGCAAGGGTGAGTTCAGGAAGCTCTTCGAGAAGTACATCAAGAAGGGCTATGTACGGGTGAGAGTGGATGGGAAGATGTACGATCTCGAAGAGAACATCCCACTCTCGCGGAAGCGGAACCACACAGTCGAAATCGTCGTCGATCGAGTATTGATCAAATCCGGCATACGCCGCCGCCTGGAGATGTCCGTGAAGGCTGCCGTTGGGTTGGCGGAAGGGCTTGTGACTGTTGCCGCGTTGGATCTGGAGGAACGCCTCTTTTCGGAGCGTCAGGCGTGCATCGACTGCGGAGTTAACATCCCGACGCTCGAGCCGAGATCCTTTTCCTTCAACTCGAAATATGGCGCCTGCCCGGAGTGCGGGGGGACGGGCACGCGCATGGTTGTCAATCCTCAAAACGTGATCCTCGATCCTAGCCGCCCCATTTCCGAGATGCAGTTCCCGGTCGAGAACGGCAGGATCGAAAACTACCTGAGAGAATCGCTCATCACCGTCGCGCGCAACTTCAAGTGCGACGGCAAGACCTCCTTCGGGCGTCTGCCTGCAAAGGCCAGAGAGATTTACTTTCATGGAAGCCCGGAGCCCATCACCTACTACTACGGCGACTATCGGTACACGGCCGAGTTCAAGGGGGTAGAGAAGTGGCTGGAGGGGCTTCTTCAGGACGAGGAGAATCTCCGGATACGTGAAGAGCTCGAAAAACTGTTCACCGTCCAAGACTGCCCGGAGTGCGGGGGAGCGCGCCTTCGACCTGAGAGCCGGGCTGTCAAGGTGAACGGGATGGCCATTTCGGATTACTCGCGGCAGTCCCTGGAGAAGGCGCTGGTTTCCTTCCGGAAGGTCCAGCTCACCGCGCGAGAAGAAAAGATCGCAAGACAGATCCTCAAGGAGATCTCCGACCGGCTGGAGTTCCTCGTAAATGTGGGCGTTGGATACCTCTCGCTGGACCGGCCGGTTGCCTCCCTTTCCGGAGGGGAAGGGCAGCGGATCAGGCTCGCGACGCAAATCGGCTCAAAGCTCAGAGGAGTCCTCTACGTTCTCGACGAGCCCTCAATCGGCCTTCATCCTCGCGACAACCGGCGCCTGCTCGACACGCTGTCTGAACTGCGCGACATGGGGAACACGATCCTCGTTGTCGAACATGACGAGGAGACCATTCGGAGCGCCGACCACATCGTGGACCTCGGCCCCGGCGCAGGTCGCAGCGGGGGTGAGGTGGTCGTGTCTGGAACGATCGACCAGGTCCAGCGCTGCTCCGACTCGCTGACTGGAAAATACCTCAGCGGAGAGCTCCGTATCGATTACCCCAGCGTGCGGCGCAGGGGCAACGGAAAGCGGCTGATCGTGAAGGGGGCCCGGCACAACAACCTGCAGAACCTCACGGTGGAGTTTCCGCTGGGCTTGTTCATCTGCGTCACGGGGGTCTCCGGCTCGGGGAAATCTTCTTTGGTGGAGGACATCCTTTTCAGGGCTCTTTCTCGCAAACTCCATCGAGCCCTGACGGATCCGGGGGCGCACAGCGACATCCTGGGAATCGAAAATCTGGACAAAGTCATCGAGATTGATCAGTCGCCCATCGGGCGCACACCGAGGTCGAACCCCGCGACGTACACGGGGCTCTTTACCCCCATCCGGGAGCTTTTCTCCCTTCTGCCGGATTCCCGCATCCGAGGCTACAAGCCGGGCCGCTTCAGCTTCAACGTCAAGGGAGGACGATGCGAAACGTGCCAGGGGGATGGTCTGCGCCGCATTGAGATGAATTTCCTGCCGGATGTCTACGTTCTCTGCGAGACCTGCCAGGGTAAGCGCTACAACCGTGAGACTCTGACTGTTAAATACAAGGGCTACTCCATTGCGGATATCCTCGACATGAATATCAGCGATGCGTATGCGCTGCTCGAGAATATCCCGGCTATTGCACAGAAGCTGCAGACGCTGAATGACGTCGGTCTCGGATACGTGCAACTCGGTCAGTCCGCCACCACTCTTTCGGGCGGCGAAGCCCAGCGGGTCAAGCTTTCCAGGGAACTTAGCCGCCGCGCCACGGGTAAGACCCTCTATATCCTTGACGAACCCACGACTGGACTTCACTTTCATGATGTCAAGAAGCTGCTCGATATTCTGAACAGCCTTGTGGAGCTTGGAAACACGGTGGTGGTGATCGAGCACAATCTCGACGTGGTCAAGATGGCCGACTACATCATTGATCTCGGGCCGGAAGGGGGCGAGAGTGGCGGCAGAATTGTCGCGACCGGCACTCCCGAGCAGGTAGCCCGGGCTGAGTTCTCGGCGACCGGCCGCGCCCTGCGCCGCGTTCTGTCTCGGGCCACGAATTTCCCGAATTAAAATCAGCGGTGAAATCCTATACGGTGCAGAGGCGGACCGCCTCGCGCAGCGACGTGAGTGGATCCCTCGTCGGAACGAACTCGTGCGCGAAAAAGCCGCTGTATCCGGTGTCGGCGATCGCTTTTGCAATCGTGCGCCAATTCAGTTCCTGCGTTTCGTCGAGCTCATGCCGGCCCGGCACGCCGCCCGTGTGGAAGTGGCCAATCCATTGCAGGTTCTGCCGGATGGTCCGGATGATGTCGCCTTCCATAATCTGCATATGATGGATGTCGTAGAGCAGCTTTACGCGCGTTGAATTCACCTTCCTGGCCACCTCGGCACCCCACGCCGTGTGGTCGCACTGGTAATCCTTGTGGTCGACCTTGCTGTTGAGGAGTTCGAGGGAGATCGTCACGCCGTGCTCTTCCGCGATGCCCTTGACACGGCTGAGTCCAAGTGTTCGGCGTCCGTCGCCGGGATGCCTAACCATTGGGGTCTTGAACAATAATGTTGGCTCAGCTTCAGGATTGGCGGTTAGATATGTCGCGCAGCCGCAGCCGCAGAAGCTCTGCTGCTGGCCATGGCCTCCGACTGTGCACTGAATTGCCCGCCAGAATGGACTCGATTCCAGTTTAGTTATCCGGCCGTACCGGATCTGGGCTCGGTGGTCTGCGATGCACCGCCCGTTTACAGCCGCGTCATCCTGAGAATTCTGTTTTCTACCAACTATTTGAGAACCACTTCGACAGCTATGAGCGGGCTTACGAGGAGCGCTTCGAGCCCAGATCCGGGCCGCTCCGTCCAGTCGTGGTGCGGTCAGTAGAGGAGTTTCTTGGCTGCGGGCGGCTTCAAGGGGGTTTTGCTCGAATCCGTTGTCCAAAGTGTCATGCGGAGCATTTATTGGCGTTCAGTTGTCGTACCAGAGGCGGCGTAAGGTCAAGAAACTCGGATGTTCGCCAACTGCGCCTCTCTTCGACGGTTGGAGTTGGTAATGAGGTGCTATTTCGGTCGACAGCGATGGAGGCGGGACCTTGTTTCCCAGCGGCCGAGCACAATGTTTGCTTCTCCGCTTGGTAGTAAAAAGGGGAGCCGTCACCTGCACACACCTCATGCCGCGACGCGGCACAGAGCCCGGCGTCAGTTCTGAACCGGCAGGTCAGGCAGCTTGTCGGTAGTAGTAACGCAGCATCCCACCCAGTCGTTCCCGGCACGCCACGTCGCCGGCGGCACGGCCCACTTCTTTGCTCGGCAGTATCAGCTGGTTGTTGAGTCCCTGATGGTTTCTCTCTTGATGATAATGAACCAGGAAATCGGCCACAGCGTTCTGCAACGATCTCTCCCCGAAGAAGACCATGCGCTCGAGGCACTCCTCCTTCACGGAGCGCATGAAACGTTCGAGATTCGGATTCAAGTTCGGGGAGCGCGGCGGTAAGCGCAACGCTTCTACACCGGCTTGCTCCACGATGACACGGAACGCCTCAGAGAACTTGGCGTCGCGATCCATCAGCAGGTACTTCTTGCCACGCAGGAATCCGTCTTCGGCGTCGCTCAGATTTCTGGAAACCTGGAGCATCCACAATTCGTCGGGATTGGCAGTACTACCGGCGAAGTTAACCCGACGCGTCGCCAACTCCATGACAAAGAGCAGGTAGACGGTGACCAACCCACCCTTGGTCCAGACTTCGATCGTCGTGAAGTCGACGGAGGCCAGGACATCCCAATGGGCCTGGAGGAAGCTCCTCCAGGTCGACTGTCGCTTTCTATCCGGAGCCGGATCGACGCCATGGGCTTTCAGGATGCTGCCGACCCAGGTGTTGGAGATCAGGTGACCAAGGTTGGCCAGCGAGCCCTGGATGCGATCGTAACCCCAGCCCGGGTTTTCGCGGGCCATGCGGAGTACGAGTTCGACAACTTCATTCGAGGCGGAGGGACGCCCGATTTTCTTGCGGCGCCCGCTGTAATCCCACTTTGCAGCCACCAATTGCCGGTGCCAGCGCAGAATGGTATCCGGAGTGACGATGGTGGCCAGTTCAAGCATGTTGCGCCCGAGGATCTTGCCTTTCACAGCCAAGCGCCGACGTTGATCATCATTGAGCAGGATGCGCTTTTTGCCGAGCTTCTCTCGGAGCACGCAATTCTCGGCGCGAAGATACTCGATGACGTCCTGCTCTCGTTGATTGATCCAGCCGGCCAGAATGAGGAGCAACAGCTGCCAGGGATGCAGAAGGGAATTCATATTTCTCCGGATGCGCTGTGAAAAGACGCAGCATCCGGGATCAATGGGTCACTGTCAAGCGTTCGAAAAGGGACTCGCGGGTGCTTTGGCAAGAGCCGTGGTTTCAGCCATTTGCGGATCGGCTGATTTTCTTTACCCTACGGGACGCTCCCGTCTCTGGCACCCGCCTTCGCGTGTCGATAGAAGGAAAGAATGGGGAGCGTCTCTGGTTTCGGCGGCGCCCATTACGGCACGATGAAGGTCATTCCTGTGCTCCAGGGGCCATAACCATTATCGTTCCAGGTCTGGATCCACCACTGCGCGGCACCTGTTGCCAATGTCACAGAGGGATTCACGGAACAAGTGCCTGTGCCTGAGGCGCATCCTGCCTGCGCCGCCGTGTACCACGTCGTGACCTTAGTTCCGGTGCTGTCACTCACCCAGAGGTAGTACCAAGTGGCGCTGGGGACCGCGTTCCAGGTGTACGTGGGGCTTTTGGTGGAGATCGCACCGGAAGGTGAGACCAGAGTTGCTGCACCCGGCAAGCTTCCTGAAACCGTGAATGCCATGCCGCTACTCCAGGGGCCATAACCATTATCGTTCCAGGTCTGGATCCACCACTGCGCGGCACCTGTTGCCAATGTCACAGAGGGATTCACGGAACAAGTGCCTGTGCCTGAGGCGCATCCTGCCTGCGCCGCCGTGTACCACGTCGTGACCTTAGTTCCGGTGCTGTCACTCACCCAGAGGTAGTACCAAGTGGCGTTGGGGACCGCGTTCCAGGTGTACGTGGGTCTTTTGCTGTAGATCGCACCGGAAGGTGAAACAAGAGTTGCTGCACCCGGTAAGTTTCCTGAAACCGTGAATGCCATGCCGCTACTCCAGGGGCCATAACCATAATCATTCCAGGTCTGGATCCACCACCGGGCGGCCCCCTGCGCTAAAACTGAACGCGAACTCACTGAACAGGTACCCGTGCCAGAGGCACAGCCGACCTGCTGTGAGGTATACCATTGCAGGATCTTGGGCGACATGGTTGCGTCATTGACCCAGAGATAATACCAGGTCGATCTGGGTGCGGCGTTCCAGCTAAACGCCGGTGTTGGAGTGGGGATAGAACCGCTTGGCCACAGGAGCACTGCCGCATCGGGCGGACCAAACGTGAAGTTTGCCATCACCGTGGCATTGCCACTGATCGTGAAGGTCGTGCTGGCTGACGTGCTGTTTGAGAAGGTTCCGCCGCTTCCGGACCAGCCGCTGAAGATGTAGTTGGTGGCAGGCGTGGCCGTTACGGAAACTGCCGTGCCGGAGGTGTAACCACTGGAGCAATTCTGCGGTGTGTTGATTGTGACGGTACCCCCAGCCGAGGGATTGGCGGATTGGGAAAGTGTGTAGCATGCTGCTGCGGTCACCTGAAAACCACCCGGCAATAGCGCGATCTCGCTCCCGGTGGTTACGGTAACGTCCCTGGAACCCAAGGTGGCATTTGCGGCAATGCTGGCGTTGATGGTCGCTGAAGTAACGCTGGTCACGACAGTTGAGTTCACAGTGATTCCGGTTCCACTGAAACTGCCAACGGAAATCCCATTCGCGAAGTTGGTATTTGATCCGGTTACTGAAATATTTAGGGTTGTCCCTTGTGCGCCCGAAGAGGGAGAAATTGAGGAAATTGAGGCACATGTCCCCCCGCCTTGAAACTGACACGCTCGATAGGCCGAAGTCGTATAAACGTTAGGGCTCGAAAGTGCAATTGATGAGTTATCGAGATTGTATAAATGAAAATCTCCAACTCGATACGGACCATTGAGTCCTGCCCTAGCAATCGCGGTGCCGGAATAAGTCAATTGTATTGTGTTAAGGCCAACAACTAAGGACTGGCTGGGATTTGAATACCAATCAATGCCGGAGCCATTTGGAGCCTGAAGCTGGGCATTAAAAGCATATGTGCCAGCATAACCTGGATTTACACTAATTTCCAGCTTCACTGTCAAAGAGTCATAATGACCATCTCTGTCCAAGTCGGTGACGAATTCACTCCCCGATCCAAATGCTAGGACAGGTCCCTCAAATTGATAGAACTTGTAGGCAGCAGTGGTATACAGATTTGTTTTTGTGTCTGTGGCAAGTCCCTGCTGCTTTAAGTCGTGAATAGTCAGCTGGGTAAGCTTATAGGGACCGTTTTTAGCAGAATTTCGAATGACTGTGCCGTCAAATATCAATCCAATATCATGGAGCCCGGAGGTGAGGTGTGATGAGAAAACCGCCCTGGCGACGAGTGCCCCTTGCGAGTCCCCCAAGATCCCGACTATCCAATAATCTCCCTCTGTCTGGACTTGAATTCTGGCCTGAATGGTTAAGTTGTTATAGAGACCATTTCCATCCGTATCGTTAGCCGACTCCGATAGTATGCTACTAATCCTTGCCGTAGCAGGAGAAACGTTGATAGAAGGGATATAGACTGCCCTTTCAAACGTTGAGCCCGAAACCGTTCCTGAAGCGACCACGCAAACCGTAAATACTCCTCCAGCCGCAGGCACAAAGATACCGGCGTAAGTGCCGGCACCTTGATCGGTTAACTGTACTGAATCGGAGTAACCGCTCAGATTGGAAAAATAAGCCTTGACTGAAGCTCCTGCACGTTGAAGACCAGCCTGCGTCAAATTAGCTGTGATGTGAATGGCTTCCCCGGAAGCGTAGCTGTTCTTGTCTGCTGATGCAGCAAGGGTTAAAGAGGTTTCGAACTCCATAGCACCTTGAACAGTGACATCATTAGCGGTATGTACCTGAACGCTCCATGTCCCTGCACCGGGATTACTTGTCACATACGAGAATCCAGGGAAATCTGGGTTGCGCAAAATAGGAATCAAGCCACCACTAGGGGATATAAGAGTGACTTGAACGTCCGCGGTTGATGGATCGAAACCAAGGTAAAAGCGCATCTCGGAGACTGTAGAATCTATGGGAACACTGAAGTTCTTCGTTTGACCAGCTGTCAACGTGGCCGAAATTGCTGAGCTCTGTTGCGGAGCAGCGGAGGAAGCTAGGCTGGATTGATTCTCTAAGTAGCTCTGAAAAGATACCGACTTCGGATACTCTGACTTGGCTGCGGTCCCGGCAACGGAATTACGCATGATTTCGACGGCCCATTGTCCTACCGCAGGATCACTCGTCATCGCAGAAGGCGGCGCCGGATGCTTTGGCTGAAGGTTAGGATCATCCGTGTGTGAATTTGGACCTGTCTTATCGGCCGATGATCGCCAAATTGGGAAGGATCGATCAACCGGTACCCAGCCATCATTGCGAACATTGAAAATCTGAACATTATGCCAAAATAACAACCGTCCCAACAAACAGGTAGTATCTGTGGCAGCATACTGATCGCCAGCAAAGTGGTACTCCTTGACCCCAGGCTCAGAGCTCGCATTAGTACGGTAGTAATCTGCTCTTGTTGAAGTGCTAAGCGCATGGAGGATCTTACCGGTCCAACCTTTAACAACACCCGTCAATGTAGGATGCGCCTGGATAAAGTGATCAGCATACTCCGTTCCCAAAAGTGGCGATCCAAGGGTTATAAGGTTGTCGACTTTGTCTCCATTGCCCATGATGGCCACGCTGGTGTCGAGGCCTCCTTTGCTGTGCGTAATGAAGTTGACCTTTTTAACACCAAATCCCTTCATCGCGTTAGGAAGATGCGTTGATCGAATTAAACTCCCGTTATCGAATGTATCGCCGGTTCCATCGACTGGAAATGCCTCACCTAAGTTTCCGGGAATAAAGGTTTTGAACGTATCCCACATACTTGGGAGACTAAATATGCCATGAATAAGCACAGCCGGGCGCATGCTTTGAACTTGAATCTCGCCGTAGTCGCACTCAACCGCCCAACAGGATCCGCATACCGTGTCAATATCAATCTGAATCCAGTTTTCACCCGGAATAGGATCCATTCCGGAACCCTGATATGTCGCATCCTTAATGGTACCGTCCTGAAACCAATCAACTGGAATATTGAATCTACAGGTGCTCCAAGAATCATTAGCTCCATCTAAGGTACCAAGAAATCTGCCATTAATATAGACGTTATCCACCTCACAGCAACCGTAGCAAGCGGAGCCACAGCTTGCATCGACATCCCAGACTCGCAGAACCAGTTGTGGCTGTCCGACGATGAGATCCCTAAATCCCTGTTTGTTTTTGCTTATAACCCGAGTGATATTAATTGGAAATAGGATCGGTCCATCATCTCTGAAAAGATATTGATCAAGATTGTAGCCTTCGTATGTGCCAAAGATTTCATCTTCTGCCAAGTTATTCCCAGTTTGAGTCAGAATTTGACTAGCCAAGCGATATTTATCGACGCGGCTGTTGATGTTCTCAGATGCTCGCGCAGCACCACCTGGAGAATCTGCCCCTGAGGCAATTTGAGCAGCTGCAGACAAAACCGGGAACCCATCCGTGGCGGAATAGATCCGGTGTTTGATCGGCTGTGCCCTAAAGCTCTCGGACTTCGCTGGAATGCCGGGACACTGTGGATGGGGCTTAAGTAAACGAACAGAGCCCGGATTAGTTGAAGGTCGAGAAGAGGAGACTGCAGCAATAGCTAAAGAGCAGGAGATTATGAAAGATAGCAAGCGACTTTTGTTCACTGGAACCTGAGTTATGCACGGGATGAGGGATTGGATGGTACTCTGACCTGAGAAAACCATTTGGGGACCCCCTAAAACTGGGATAAAAAGAGAGTTTGCGAAAACTTTACTTTTGACCCCAGGAGATCAC